>Ga0315288_10002812_pt1 | contig 22338 bp, 15 predicted proteins | sample YL17G11_20_MG_FD_203454 | JGI IMG/M metagenome (GOLD analysis project Ga0315288, IMG submission 203454) | Sediment microbial communities from Yellowstone Lake, YNP, Wyoming, USA - YL17G11_20 | ecosystem: Environmental > Aquatic > Freshwater > Lake > Sediment | place: USA: Wyoming | collected...
GGTTCGACTTACCCACAGTGCTGGGGGAAGCCGAAAGCAGACGCCGCCAAACCTCAAGCACCACCATGTCGGTACGCTGTGCCCCAGCTCCAGCGGGACCCGCACCCAAGAGAAGTCGATTGGAGCCAGTCGCGTTGGTATCCCTGACTTGGATCATCCAACCATTGACATGGGCCTTGAGTGCGTTTGGGATCGCAAGAGTATTGGCAACAACACTCGGAGTGAAAATCGCTCCCACAGGATCAGAGGTATTGGTGAAGTCCTCAGAGAGCCAGCCAGAAGGCATGGTGGCACGGAGAGCCGCCTGGGCGGCTCCGCCTGTAACGTCGGAAGTTAAATTTAACTCTCTATCGAGCAGAGGCTTAGCGGCTTGGGTTACGACAGTCTCCCAAGACCTACCATCAGGGATGTCATATCCAGATACGCCGGGGCCGAAGTTCTTGATGGGCATAACTATGCTGCCTTCGCCTTCTGGGTGTCACGGAAAGCCGGGAGGGGACCTCTACCACGTGGGTCGAAGGCGGGGATATTTTGCCGCTTTCTATACCTAAATACAGCGGAAGCAGAAACCCCGAATTTGATAGCCACGTCTATATCTGGAGAAGTACCCGCTATACAGTGCCAAGGACGGAAAGCAGGTTGGTCTAGATATCGGCCCCTCTTTTGTCTAGGTGCAGTTGTGCGCTTATCTGAAGGGTAGGGTAGACTCCCTAACAGTCTCAGAAAGTCTGGTGCCAGGTCATGATTTCCTGATGGTCTCTGCCCCGTAGCCTCTCTTATACGATGACAGTTGGCGCAGACTAAATGACATTTACGTAGTTCCTCTGCTAGCACGTGAGCTGGTTTGCCTACGAGTAGAGCCACATTTGCTATTTTCTGCGTTGGGTCCCAATGATCAAAGTCCATTTGAGATGGCTTGAAGTGACTCCCGCAATCAAGACACGGGTGTGTTGTCTTGATTGCGTTCAAAATTAAAATATGATGCTTCATTTGGCGTCCTTGTTTACACCGCACCCCACGATATGTTCGCAAACGATGGCAGCAGGCACAAACCAATTCACACTTGGCGATCTCTGCCTCCACGAATGCCCAAGAATGTGCTGTCGAAACCAGATACCCGATACCCTCAATCTTCTCGTTAGGGTCCAAGTGGTCAAAATCCATGACATACGAGGGGTAGAACTTCCCACAATCTTTACAAGGGTTAGCCTCTTTCAGAACCCTAAGTTTAGCGTACTTTTCAGCACGTTTACGGGCCTGATAGGCTCTCATGTAAGCATTATTTAGGGTCCGATTCTCTGGTTTCGCGTGCCGTGCTCTCTGGGACGACGCTCGACACTTTTTACAATCAGGGCGCACACGCAATGTACCCCGATATTTCTCCGTAGAGAAACTACCGTTAGGTTTAGTTAAACCACACTTAGTACAAGTCTTTCCCATAGGCCCTAAAAAGTAAGCCGCCAGACAATGGTTAGTGTTGAGGTGGCAGGCTTGTTGATCACTGCAAAATTCAAGGAATTTATGAGGGAGTCAAACGGCGTCGCGAAGTTTACAGTAGGGTCATAGGGGCCATTTGGCGGAAGCACTGGGTTCTTCACGCTCATGTTGGTAGAGATGTTTCCCAACAAACCCATCTCTACGAGAGGGCCCACAGCTTCAGCTTCAACGAAGGTGGTGCTGAAGTCTACCGTCTTCGTCGGCACAGCAGTCGGCACACCGTCACCGTCAATGAACTGCGTGTTCGCAAAGGTCTTGCGAGCCAGCTCTGAATAGAGCGAACGCTGTGTAACGGTAGGTGCAGGTGGGTTCTGTAAGTCCCAACCTACATCGCCAGTCCCTACGGCAAGAGCATAGATACCATTCAACGGCTCCGAAGGATCGCGCATGAGGCGGGCGATTAAAATTGATGCGTCGAGTACGACTAAGTTTCTGAGTTCACGCTGCTCTTGGATCTCGCCTGTCTTACCGTCACGAAGCGTAAAGAAGACGTCGCCTCGAATGTAGTAGTGGAGGTCTTCCTCTAGAACACTACGAACAGCAAAAGCGGGGGCTTTTTCACTAGCCTTCCCGAATGATTCGATCCCTTTCATCTTCATCTCCTGGCGGCTCACCTGTGGTGAGCAGTATTTGCCAAACTAGGCAGCCCATAAGAGAAAACGGCGGCGTTACCTACGCCGTTCTTGCGGCGTCCACGCCTTGCTTGCCCATTCCGCGACATGGCGTGCCTGCGTATGCACAAAGTCAGGCCACCCCCTCTGGAACATGCAGGCGACAGCTAGTTGGAACAGCCACCAGCGCCACAATGGCTTACGAGCCCTCAAAGGACTGTAGCGTCCGCCACAAACGTCGAACCGCCCCTCATCGCCTGCCACAAGACGGTGGTGACTGAAGCCGCGCCTGGGGGGATTGGTGCGAGATTGTTGGCCGTAATGAAGGCCGGAGGTTTGGTCCAAACGATTGCCCCGTTGTTTACGTCGGGGGCTACACCAAACGGATTGAAGATTCGGACACTATTGGCTGCCAGGAAGGCGGTGATCCTGAACGTTCCGTTGTTCCCAGGTGAATCGGCCCCAGATAGCTTCAGGAAGCCGCCTTCCGAGTTGGTGGTCATCCCGGCCAACCCTGTGAGGGTCCACTCATCCACCGCGAACGCTGCGATGCTACAGGTCGCCCCTGTGTACGGGGTATCCGAATCGAAAGTGCGCCAACTGGTCGAGTTGAGTAGCGAGACATACGACAGGTCCCACTGTTCAGACATCGTAATCGAAACAGACGTGTCTTGAGGGGGCTCTACCGTATCGGAGGGCAGGAAGCCTATCTCAAAGCGTGCCTCCACGAGACGTGGAAACTTAGCCCAAAGCGCTGCGGTCGAGTTGAGGGTCGTGACCCCGGGGGTGGGGGTAACACCCGCTCCGTGCGTGAACAATACCGGGGGGTCAAGGGGCTGCGGGAAATGGTACTCGTCGTACGCCTTGGTGCAGACCGTGACTTCTTCAACTTGGATGATGGAGTTGGCGGCAGAGTTGACCAACGCAGGCGAGAAGAACACGAGCCCGCCGTGGATACCGTAGAGCCCGTTCTGCACCTCTCCCGAAAACAGATTCACCGGGATAGACTGAGTGAGGGGGTTCGACACGAACTGGAACACTGAGGTGTCCGGGTTCACGGGCGTAAGGGTCCACTCAGAAACGATCCCGTTCAATAGTGTCAGGCGGTAATGGCGTTCATCCGTGAGATCTGCCCCAAGTAGCAGTACCGTAGAGCGCACGTCTGTGGCTTGCTCTTGGACCACCGACAAGATTGGGATGGGGTTATTGTTAAGGTCGGTGAGGACGTACTGCGAAGTATCCGTCAGGGATGGGTTCTGGAGCATCACCTCTGAGAAAAAGGCACGGACACGAGTCTTGCTGGTTGCGATAGCAATGAAGGAGGGCAACGCCAGTATGCCCTGAAACATCGCCTCATCTAGATTCGGGTCCAGGGGCTGCCCGAAGTACCCCAGGGCCTCTTGAACCGTTACCGTATAGACGACTTGATTCTGCGGATTCGTAGTCAGCAGAACAGTCTGAGCACTCTCAAGAGCGACCGCTAGAATGGTAAGGGCTGGAGAGATCGAGTAGTTGGAGACTGAGAGTAGGGGCGGGAAAGCTGCGTCAAAAAGAGCAGTATAGCGTACCCTGACAAGCGTGTTTGTGAGCGCGGTCGCAGATTCAATACCGAACGGAGGATACGCCGATCCATACGGTCCAGCCCCATACTCCCCACTACCGTAAGGTCCGATCAAGTCTACCATTTAGGATCAACCAGCCATCTTGACTTCAACGTGGAAGACATTCTTGTCTGCACGCCGAACATCAACGTCCATGACATTGCGTGCGTGGTCCGTCACTTTCTTGACCACAGCGAGTGCTTCCCTCTGTTCCTTCAGGACTTGATTCCAAAAGGCTGCGTCACCTGGTCCATCGTCATCCGGCGGGTTTCTGGGCATACCCCAAACCGAATATGAAACCGTGATCTTTGGGTACTCCACCCAGGTGTGCCCCACGTCACGATTCGTACGCTTCAAGGCATCGGAAAGCTGGGCAACCAGATCCGTTGCAACCCCCTCAAGACCTTTAGATTGTTGCTCGAAGAAAGGCTGCGTTTTCTTCACAAGAGCGATGGCCTGGGCCAGATCCCTAGCTTCCGAGGGGGCCTTGGCGTACTGCGCCTGACGCTGCAACATCTCCAAGGCGCTCAACACGTCTTCAAGCTTGTCAAGCTCCAGATAACGTCCGGCTGTGCGCTTATACGTGTACATACCTTACCTCAGCCATCAATGAAAATTCGGATGTTGTCCAACCCAGGGGTACGCGAATTCATACAGAACCCTCCGACTTCTTGATCTTATCTAGATGGTGTCGCTGCAACCGGAATAGTCCCGTGAACCCCGTGGTTCCGAACACCACTCCCGAGCTAGTCACCTTCACGATCTTGATCTTGTCCCCGGCATCGAAGTGTGCGGTAGGGCCGTAACCTAACGGCCCCACAAACTCCCACGCCTCACCAACCTGTGGGCTAGCTGGCGTTTTGTACCCAGTAGCAACCATCTCCAGGTACTCAGGGTACCAACGCTCCAACTGCTTCTGCATGCCCGCTGGGGTCTCGGTACCAAGAGACGGGAACCACTTGGCCGACGCCTTCCGCCACGCCTCTACCTCGTACCAAGGTACAGTGATCGCAACGTCTTCTTCGTACCAGTACGCACCGCCCCAGTGCATCCCAATCTTCTTGGCAGCGTCACTGAGCATCTTGTTCGCCACAGTGTTACTCACACGCAAGCCACCGTGGCCAGCGGTGCCGTAGAAGATCACGTCCCTGGCAACGACATACCCTTGTTGCGCTGGTCCCCATGGAGTCTTGGGAGCGCTTCTGTCACCGTCACTCCAATGCAACTCAGCCCCAGGTGCAACAGTGACAGCGTTGATTTCACGTCGATCGTAGGAATACATTTGCGCCTCAGTTATGGACAACCGTCACAGGCAAGTCTTTGAGCAAAGCAATCTGCTCTAGAATGATCCCATTCATTCTTTCGGGCAGACCTTCGCTGTGGCTTTCTAGAGTGATCGAGAGTTGCCTCATACCGCCTCCTTCCGAGCCAGTACCCTGGCCTTCTTTAGAGCGGCCTTGAGAGCCTTATCAGATTCAACTGACCAAGCCTCAAAAGCTTCGGCCCAAGTGGTCAATCTAGAGACTTCGTAAGCGATATGGTGTTTGCGTTGCAGTTTCTCTGAGAATTCAAACTGCTGAACCATTCGTACGAACGGGAATGGAGAACTTGGGCCCCTCCGTGCGCTTGTACTGTAGTCTCAACTATCGATGAAGATCTGGATCGTGCCTTGCCCAGGTGACCGGACAAGTCTGTAGTCGTGGTAGAGCGAGTCATAGAAGTCGAACGGGATGCCTCCCACCGTCTGTCCATTGTTGAGATCCACCGCAAGTACGTAGCGCTGACCCAACGGCATCGTCACGAACGCTAGACCTATCGTTACACCTGGACTAGAGAAGCCCATACGGACCTGTGAGTCCCCGAGTCCTACCGACGAGTCCAAGAGAAGCTTGAGGCGGAACTTGACCTCGGTTTCAAGCCCAATGGAGTCTGGCAACGGGGTGTTGTTGCGGTACGTAGTCCTGGTACCCGTGGCGTCGGTACCGTAGGTCAAGATCCCTGCGAAAGCTGTCGCAAATTGATGCGAGTCATCGTCACTGACTCGGGTCCACGGCGTTGAGGCGGTCAAGTCATTCTCTGGCAGGACCGCCCCATCGTACGTGAGGCACACCTCCTTCTGGAAGAACAAGGGGCCGAAGCTGGGCTGGCACTCGTCATCAAAGGGGAAGATCAAATCCGTGTCACCTACGGAACGCTCAATGACTTGCAGCGAATTGTAGAGCACATCGTCAGGAACAAGGATTTGGATCGTTTGCGATGAGTTGTTGAGCAGGAAGGCTTGGCTACCCAGCACGTCTTCTGGGCGATTGAGTCCCACGGTCGAGACCAACACCGGGGTAGGGCTGCGAACCTCGTAGGTCTGCGTTGAGGGGACCAACGGGGTCGAGTCGTTGAGCAACGTGTAGGCCACGAGGCTGGGGTTCCGCAGCAAGTCGGGTTCCGTCTGCGGCGGAATACCCTCAGACTCCGACCAGAAATCTGTATGGGCGTGCGGGATGCTGGTTCGATGGTGCTCGAACGAAGCCATCACGTTGCGCTGGTTCAGTACCTGGTGATGAGGGACGATCCCGAGTTCCGAGATTGACCGGACCGCCCCGAGCCGGACGTAATCCCACGAGGTTTGTGAGACGTTGGTGGGGTCAAAAGCACCCCACAGGATCGAAGGTAGCGCACTCGAAACCGTCCATGGGATACCAGAGGTACTCGGTGGCAGGTCCACGGCGGAGTAATCCGCGTGGATGAGCGGCACAGGGTTCGTATCCAGGAAGACCGAAACACCGCCCCCAGGGTCCTTCACGATGCGGTACTTGTGGGGCGTGGACCAATCGGTTTCAAACACCACACGGTAGTCCACACCCGAGGGTTGCACCGGGAACGCCCCCAAGATGGTCAAGATGGTCGGGGCCACCGATGCCACATCGTAGACACCCTTGTTGGGACCTTGGTCGATTACAACGCGATCCCCAACCACAACACCGCTGGCCACAAAGTCCGCGTTGGGGTCCGTAAGAACGTTGCCCGCCACTTGAACCATCCGACCCGACGCACGAAGCGGCAGGTGGTAGCCCGTCAACGAATCCGAGTCTCGGCCCTTCCAGAGGCCGCAGTACCGCCGGTAACCCGTCAATGCATCCGTGGCATAGTCCGGGTTGACTCTCCAAAAATTGGCGTAGGCCCATAGCACAGAGGACTGTGCCTGTACGCTAAGTGGGGTAGCTGAACCGAACGACACAAGGCCAGTGATCGACGGGGCTGGAACCGTGAAGTTGCCGTAGGGGGTAGACCCAATGAAGACCCCGTCGATGAACAGGCTCACGAGGCTTCCAACCGTGGACTTGGCCGCACGGTATGTGTGAAACGCGCCATCAAACCAGTTGAAGGCGAACTGCCCGCCAGCAACCGGAATACCATCCGAGTGAAGTGTGACGTACCGTATCCCCGCCACGTCCTCCAGCATGACCCCTACGGACCGTGAGCTGTCGTAGACCGAGGACATGACGCCGCAGTAGCCCACCATATCCGCCGTGTAGCTCAGGACTTGGGTACGGAACTCCAGGATGTAGTCCGTGAGCGACCCAACGACACGGTCAGGGGACGTGACGATATTCGGATCGTCCAGGTAGTACACAAGGCCGTCTAGCGCTGAGGTGTCATCGATCCGCAGGTACTGCCCAACCATCGTTGGGGTTTCCCCACCCGACTGATTCCACAGGTAAGGGGCGAATTGGTTGGGCAGGGATCGGCCACCGTAGCTGAACTTAGGGGCCGCCTTGTCTGGGAACAGGCTCAGTTGAATGAGCCTAGATCCGTCATCAATCGCAGCCATCACCGCGTTGGGCGTGATACCGTGAGTGAACGTCCGCAACGCAACGTTCACATCAAGCACCGTGTCGTATGACGCAGCAAGCAAGGGCTCGATCCGAGCAAAGCCCTTGAAGTCGCCACTGATCAGCCCTGCGGCACTTGAGGAAGGCAAGTCTGTGGCACTCGTTGAGTCCAAGAGCAAGAAGTCGGAGGCAATGATCGTCTCGGTACCGTGGAAGCCCACGGGGGTCCAGGGCTGTGACGCTGACTCCGGGGGCGTCGTGCCTTCATACGAAACGTAGACCGAAGGGGCGGTCTGCTGAGGATTGAGGGGGATCGCTGTGTAGCGAACGAAGCTCCAGGTCGAAGTGTTCTCAGCTTCACGAGATAGTGAACCGAAGAAGGACCCTTGCAGTTCGTTGAACGGAGCGTTCAATTCTTCAAGGTACGGAAGGTCATCGGGGACCACCTGGAGCGAGGGCATGATCGACCCGTCCACGTAGAACGTGATGATCCCGGTGCGGGACCGGAACATGCGGTAGCTGTGAAGGATGGACCAATCGAGGTCCATGGGGACGCCCGTGGGGTTACCCGAGCCATCGAGTCCACCTGTCCATGCCGTGATGTCCGAGGGGTCGTTACCAGAGCCCGCTTTCAAGACGCCGATCTTCTTGACTCCAGCTAGGTCCAAGAAGCCGATCACCACTGCCTTCTCGTCGTCCGAATAGCCCGCTGCGATGCCCGTGAAGACCCCTTGGGCTAACGGCACGGCATCGATCATCATCCGCCAGGCAATGGCGAACACGTGATCGAACGTGAGGTCAATCGCTCTGGACCAGAAAATGGGATTGCCCGTGGGGGAAGGCCCGGACGAGGCGTCTACCACCACGAGGTCAGTGCCCGCGATAACTGCGGTTCCAGATCCGTGGCGTTCCCACGGGGCCACCGGATCTGCCTCGGGGAGTACGGTGGCCTGGTAGTTGACGAACGTGCTCTGAAGCTGCCGGGCCATCGGCGGGAAGGCGATCTTGTGGTTCGGGGAGTTCAGTAGCAGCAGGTTAGGGTCGTTGAGAGCTACCGAGTAGGCCCGCTCGTAGGCCCGGTACTTGAGGTCGCGTTGCTGGGGTTGAGGTACCTCAGCTCGCATGTCCAAGGGTATGAAAGTGGCGGGCTGAATCAGCGTGTTGTTGTAGCGGTAATTGTGCCCAGACGCGGCGGGGCGGCCGTTGTCACGGTTCCAGTTGTTGAGCCTGAACTCTTGCGAGTTGAGCCGCCGAAAATCCACCACAGGGTTACAGATCCAGCAGTAGTCCACGTCCACGGTGTCGGTAGGTAGAGGGACCGTAGGAAGTACGATTTGCCCGAGAAGCCCAATGACTGCCTCGGGCACCACTGGTACTGCGTTGACCCGGACCACCACATCCGTAGGGTCGTCCGCGATCTCGCCGTTCCGGGGGTCCTGGAGCTGCCAACCGATGGTGCCGTTCACGGGATCGGGAAGCGAGAAGCTCGCCACGACTTTGACCACGGTGGCCGATACCCTTTGGGTGATCTTGAAGGTACCGTCGTTGATGGTGGAGCCCGCCAACGTGATGTAAAGTCCTACGTGGGCGGCCGTGATGTTGGCAGTGGGCAGCGTCAACTGCGTGGGGCTGTTGATGGTGGCTGTGGCACCCGTTTGGATCACCAACGTGGGCTTCGTGATCGGGCCCTTGTCCACGTAGACTGAGCGTGAAGCCAGCGCCGGGCTACCCGTGAAGATAGCCATGTTGAACACCGGGTCCATCGGGTTCCCCGCGATGTCGTGAGGAGTTCCAGTGGCATTCACGGTGACTTGGTAGGCCCCCAGGGCCATCCCCACAGTGGTGAGCATGACTTGCTGAGGCGAGATGGTCTGGACAGTCTTCACGAGGACCGTAGAGGGTCCCGCGACCTCGTACTCGTTGGGGCTCAGCAACGCGAAGTCTATCCGCATCGTGTCCGAGAACGTGATGACGATCTGCCCCTCTTGGAGCTGCACAGCCTCGACCACTTGGGGCTTGGCCGACACCGCCGTGAAGTCTTGGGTGTCCTGGTAAGGTGCTCCAGCGGTGTCCCGGAGCCCGTGAACCGTTGCAGTGTACTGCTCCCCATTGGTGGGCTTGTTGATCTCTAGCTCAACACCTTCAAGCGCCGAGGTATGGGTCCAAGCGATGGCTCCGTTGTCGGGGTCCAGCACAAAGAGGTCCCGATCCAAGATCAAGGTGCCGTCAGGGTGCACGTCAAGCACTCGGGAAAACTGGACGTTGTTGGCGGCGCTCAGAAGGGTGATGTAGTCCCCGATGGGAATCGGAGCGTAGACACCCGTAGGGGTAAACCGCCGGGTCGTCGCTGTCTGCACGTAGGTTAGGGACGTCCCTAATGTTGCTGAGCCCCGCATAGCGACCCGTGCTTGGAACCCAGGCGTCAGATAGTCCGCCTCAGCCCGAAAGGTTGCCGAACCCTGCATGGCCCCGTCATCCGAATGCCCCACGAAGCCGACCCCGGACTGGTACTCCGTGTAGAGCGGGGTGACTGACTGGACCCCCACAGGGACTGCCCCTGGTTCGTCAGGGGTTACCTGGTAGTTGGACGGAATGGTGCTGCCTTGGAAGCCCAATGGACTCCCGAACGTGACTTCGAGCTGAGTTCCGTTACTGTTGACGATCATGGAGATAGAGGCTCACTACATGCTGGGCTAGCGAATCTTTCTCAGAAGTCCTTGCTGAAGCCCCCCGCAGCACAGTTTTGAAGCTTTCTACTTGGTCACGGGTCATGTCCTTGCCCAAGACATAGTAGGCGAACACCTCGGCCCACGCCTCGCTAATGGAGTTACCCCCGTAGTCGGATACGGGGGAAACTTGAGGGGTATCCTTAGCGATTTCCTCAGCCAGCTTGTAGAGTTCTCGCACCAAGGAAGAAAGATCCCTCTCGATCTCACCCAAGAGCCCGCTCTTGGCATCGAGGTTCTTGAGCACCTCGACCTCGTTTTTCTTCTTGATGAACTCCAGCCACTCGCCTACGAGGGGGATATTTGAAAACTTGCGACTGGACGCAAGGTACTGCTTGAGCAAAGCCTCTACATGCTCGCGACGAGACTGGTATTCTGGGGCATCGCCGTAAGTAACTACAAGAGGACCATTGAAGCGCTTCCAAACCAATGAATAGATAGGGTCGAACAATCGGAATTCCGTAAGAACTTGTGCAAGCCTCTTGTACTCCTCCAGGATCTCGTCAAAGTTACCGAACCGATCCGTAACCTCTGACGTTGTTAGCACGTGCCGGAACTTTTCGATGGCTGGTTCAAGAGGCTTAAAAAGCTTGACCGCCAACTTGGCCACGTCGTCCACACCCTTCTTCGTTAGGGCCGCCCTAGAGAGGGGTTTGTCCTCCCGCCTGTTGACCTTCACCAGGGACTCAAACTTCGCTCTCTGGGCCTGGGACATCTGCTTGTACCAGTAACGATGCCCCAGCTCATGAGCCATCAACTCCACGATAAAGGAGCTGGGCCTCGAAAATACCCCTACGGTGTCAGGGCCAATCTTGTAATGCCCGCCGACACCCAAATCAGCACCGTACTGGCTTTCACCGCCACACGTCTCACACTGAATCAACACCGTGCCGTACCAAGCGCTTTTAAACCCCTTTCGTTTAAGGGCTTCGTAAGCCGCCTCCAAGTATTTAACGTACTGAAGGATTTCAGAAGCGCTTACCGTCCGATCATCCACGACAACCTTCATCCCATGTAGGTCAAATTCTTTGAAAGCAGGCTCCTCAATCACAAGCTTCTCGTCAGGGTGGTTCTTGGAGTGCTCAGTGATTAGCTTGGCATCATCGCGCAAGATCTCTAGGATCTTATCGAGAAGTTCCGTGATCTCAGCCGAACGTGTACTGTTCCATTGGCCCTTCGCAGGGTTCTTACGGGTCTTAATGTGGGTATCAAGGGTTCCGGCGAAGTTGTCCTTGTAGATCTGGAACATCTTTTCGCCGTCCTCTTTGCGCTGCACAAGAGATCCAGTCCCCGTAGCTTGCTCGTGCCAAAACTTGGCTGAGGAGCGTTGGTCAGACAACGCATTCTTCAAATTCTTGAATACGGTCCGCAGCGCCTTACCCTCGGTCATGCCCGGGGGAGACGAGAACGGTCCACGTCGAACGAACAAAACCTGATCTTCAAGGTTATCTACGAACTCGATCAGACGGTCGAACGCTTTAAACACATCGGGCCAGTCCTGGATACTCGGCTTGAGAAGCGAGAGCCAACCACGACGCACACCCATAAGCCACTGCTTGGTAAGCAGCTCGGCTGTGACGTAACGCTGCGCTACACGCCGGGATAGATCAGAAGTCATCGGAGTGTAGCTCCCCAACGACGCATTGATTCACCTTCTTACCAAGACGATCCCTATCTCGAATACCAGCCCAATAGCTGCGGAAGTCATCGTAGTGGTAGATGCCCATCCGCCACCGCATAGCGTCTAGGATTCTACCGATCGTGTCATTCGGGATGTAGGTGTCCGTGAAGATATAGCGAATCCGGTAGAGGGTGTGAGCCGGACGCACAAGGTCTAGGATCTGCCGAATCGCAGAGTCCGACTCAAAGAGGTTAGGAGGAAAGCCACCCCCAGGCGGTGCTATATAGTCAACGGTGAACCCGTACTCATCTGATATGTCGAGTCCGCTAGCACCCTGTCTGAGAAGCAAGAATTGCTCAGTGACCTGGATGTCCCCCGAGATGAACAACCTGACTGCATCCGCCATAGACTCCGGGATAGACCCCTGGAAGTAGATGCGGATCACATTGAGGAAGAAATTTCGGAAGTCCTCGTCGGAGAACCCTAACTCTGGGAGCTTGCTGTTGACCAGCACCAGGTAGCCCACGATGGACCAGAGAAAGTCGGACCGCGTAGTTGCGAACGCACGGTCCCGATCCACATCCTCTAGAGCTAGTTCCAGTCGAGCAAGCTCAACTGCTACGGCTTTGAGGGCTTGCGTGTAGTTGGGACCTTGGACAGATGACGCATAGTTGCTAGGGAGCAACCCAAGCAAGGTAGAGAAGATGGTCTGCGCCCTCTGCATGAGGCGCAACTGATACTCTTTCCCAGATTGAGAAAGTGTGCTGTTCAACCTATTGTTACCAAACACAAATCTAGCCATTTTTACTCTGCCTAACGCGGCGACCTATACAGGTCTTTGACACCCCAAATTCAGCGGCTAAACTTCTATAGCTGCGACCGGACGCTACAAGGCTCAAGATGACTTCAGTAGAAATGTGCTTGTAGTGAGATCTGGCTTCGGGGCTTCGCTTTTTATTGGCCGCACGGATCTTATCCTTTGTGGCCTCAGAGTGATGCTTACCCAAGAAGGTGGATGGCTTACCCTTTTTAGCTATTGACATGCGCTGGCGTGTTTCGGCACTGCGTTTAACACCGCGATGCAGCTCCGCTAGTCTGGCCATGTGCTCTGACGAATTAGTGGTCCTACCCTTTAGGATAGCTGACATATGCTGCTTTTGCGCTTCTGTCTTTGGCGCTCGACGCTTGCCTTTAGTAGCCGCAGATATTTTTGCGTTATGCTCAGCACACATGTGGCCGCGTACTCTGACCACCAGACTACTCGTTGTTTGCCCAACATACCGCAACTCCATCGTGCGGGGGTCATACAACCCATAGACTACACCGTAAGGCATCAGCCCTCCGTGAACTCGCGGTACGTCAAAGTGAAAATCCCCAGGCTAATGATCTCCATCTGAGACACAGTAATATCGTGCGAACCCGAGTCACCTCGAATCACATAGGACACCGCATATGCGTGGTTCCCTGGATCGTCGCTACCCAGCAACGACACTACGATGTGGTTGGCGGTTCTGCGAAGGCGCTCTTGCGCGTACTCATTGGGTATGAACCCTTCACCCGCCAAGGTGGCATCGTCTGAGTACCCGGTAATGATTGCCCCACCGGACCCAATGATGAACGCCTGGTTAGAGGCAAAGCACACCAGATTGAGATCCTGGGCGAGCGACATGACCTCATCGTCCTGGAAGACCCCACGGTGCTCCGTTGAGAGCCCACCTCCATCGGTGGTCGGGTACTCAAGAGAGTTGGTCAGAATGTATGCGATGTTACCGCCGATGCTGAGTGAGTCCACATAGGAGGTGTTATCTAGGCGTTGAGCATACGTCGAGAGCACGGACTCACGCAACTTCTGCGAGCCGTCCGAGTAGGCCATTTTGGCCATCGGCAAGACGTTGAACTGTACGCCTGTTGAATCGTTAATCGCGGCGTCCACGTTGGATTGAGCCACGCCTTCACCAATCAACTTCTTGTTCAGATCCAACGAAACGTTATTTCGTATCACTGGATCGGTCCTATCTTTGGCCGCGCCTTTCTTGAGCTGCACCGTGGTCTCGATATCGATCGCATTCTGGATCGCTTGCTTGGCCAGGACGTCGGCAGTCACATGTCGCTTGACGTTCAAGATGGCTTGCAACTGCTGCAACAGTTCATTGATGACGTAGGTTACCGTAAAGTTCTCATCGTGAACGTAGTCCACTGAGATCTCTTGGCCATTAGCGATCAGAGATGCAGAGGTTCTGACGATTCTGGCAGGGGTCGTAGGGGTACCCTGAATGACGTCGAAGTCGGGTGCTGCGGAACCGGGTGGATCATACTCGATAGTACGTTGCTCGTTGTAGACCCTGATGGTAGCCGTGTTGATGCCAATTGAATCCAACGGTTCTTGCTCGAACCCGATCATGACATGCAGCTCATCATTGACCGCGATGGTGCTCCCGCTCGGAATCCCGCCCGAGGGAGTGATTGCCACATGATCTCGGGCAATCGTTGACTCACCATCAAGCAACGGATCATCGGTCTTGAACAGCTCGTAATGCGTATCTGGATCGAGAGCCCCCGATACTTCGCCCACTACCGAGACCACACGACGCACAGGTTGCAGCGTCATATAGAATTTGTTCACAACACGGAAGCGGTAATCAGCGAGGATGATGTCATCGATTGCCGTCGCTGGTTGAGCAATGCCCGTGTTGATCTGGAATGTTTGGTAGTCCAGGATCACAACACCTGTCAAATCATAGTCAAGACCAAGGGTTGCGTTACGGACGCCTAAGCCCTGAGAAGGGTTGTTCAGGATCTCAATGATCGGAGTTGTGGGTGTGACGCGAGAGTCTTGGACGCGGAAGATTAGGTTGGGCAGATCGATGATCGTGCACAGTATGTCGCGAGCAACCTCAAAGGAGAATGCGAACTTGTCTTGCGTCTGACGTTCTTGCACCCCTTGAATCCAAACATCGACCTTGCCGCCGATGTGCTTCTTGCGAACATCGTCGTAGTCCCGCATCATGAGAGCGTCGCCACTCTTCACGATTTCTGTCTTGATGACCCCGATCTTGGCAGCAGCGGTAGAAGCGTAGCCGCCCTCGGTACCGGTATCGACTGACGCAAACCCCAGCATAGAACGGGACGACAAGTTAGCATTCGATTCCAGATCGTCACCAAAGACCGTGGCGGCTTCGTTGATAGCCTGGAGGCCTGAGATACCAACCAAAGTCTTGATGGCACCAGCGGGGACGTTACCAGCGGCTCCAGCCTGCTCAGCCACGATAGACACACGCAGCTCGTAGCGCTTCTCTTGGAAGTTGTAGAAGGCTTCTGCGTTGGTTGATGGCAGAACGTAGGAACCCCCGATACGGAAACGTTGCGAGGTGACTGACGTTGAGGCATCCGCTGTCGAGACTGCGAACGATCCAGCCGGTACCTGCACGTCCCTGGTTGGCCTTGTGGTCGTGTAAACCACCAGGGTGCCCACCGACTGCCGCCCAGGCAGACGAGCCTTGTTGACGTTGGCCGCCAACTTGTCGAACTGCTGGTCGATGAGAGCCTGGACCGACGAATCGTTCGTATACCCTAACGCTGCCTTGAGTGCCTGCTTGTAGGCACTGCTCACCACAGGATCGGAGATACCGTTCCCACTCACGTTGTCGATCGCTAGCAGGGTCAGGAAGCTCTGACTGCGATGCACGAAATCGAGCAAGAACCAGATACGCTCTGCTTCAGAAGCGAACGGATCAATGTCCACATCCCTGGTCACTGACCCTGGAAGCAGTGAAATTTCCGTATTGACGCGACCCACCGCCTGCATGTAGGCGGTGACGATTTGCGTCTGAGTGCGACCGGGCAAATCCCGGATAGTGGTGTCGATAATGAGCGGTGAACCCAGAACCTCTTGGGAGTACGGGGTCTCGATCTCTACGTTTGTGATGGGGTCGTAGTAGAGGCCAGTGATCACGTAGTAGAGGGGATCTGTATCCTGGATGTTGATGAACTGATCTGCGTTGATGAGCCCAGGGGCACCTTGGCGATTGTGCGTGAACACCAGGAACTCGTTGAACTCGTAGTTCTGGAGCGTCGCATTGAAGCGAAGCGAGCCACCCAAGGGGGCGTTGTCGTGGAACGAGTCCAACCTGACCACAAGCTCGTTACCAAATTCGTCTTCCTCAGAGATCCGGATCCGAACCGTCTTGGCTGCCGATACTTCCCATACGGCTAGATCCGCGAAGGCCGTGATGTCGTCCTCTTCAAATTCTGAGGGGCTAGTGATGGGCTTCTCGTTGACGCGATAGTACCCGGAGACACCTGCTGCTTCAGAAGAAGCGTAGAAGTTGAACCCTAGAAAGGTTGCGGTATCCACTACAACCAAGACAGGACCGGTGTCTGTTTGTACAACGTTCGTGAGGGGCTGCGGTTTAGCCGCCAAGATCTCAACGAAATTCCGGTAACGTTTAACTCGGATGCCAGTGGGGATTTGGGTCCCAGTCAGATCCACGTCGTTCACGCGGGTAACGAGCACTGACGAGGTGGCTGAGACACCGCCCACGATATCGATCGTGCGGATGAGAATCGTGTTGACCCCGAACTCCAGCGGCAGCCCAGTGGGGTAGACCGCTAAGTTGGGGATCGTGAACGTCTGGAGAACGAAGCTCACGAGGTTAGGGTCGGAGACGAATGGGCCGCCGTTCACCGATAGCTGTATTGAGATTGTGTTTACGTCAACAGTGCCCGTGATGTAGATCGACTCTAGGTTCGTAGTGAACACCAACGACGTGGTGAACCCACTACCATCCCTGAGAGCTATTTGGGGTGCCTGGGCCATCTAAATCCTCAACCTGAAAGTACCGTGCCGCTAAGGGATTGTCTGATTGTCCCCCCTGAGCTTAGCGACTGCGGAAGTTTGAGCCCACGAGTGAGCTGAATAGGGTCATTGGACCTGTTCTGAACTGTCGCGTTCACGAAGACCACTGTAGGATCTTGAGTGCTCTGTTGAAGATTCACGGAGAGCAACCGAAACGGGTACTCCCTGTCCGACACGAACTGTCCTACGTCATCCTCTTGTTGGCGCTTGACGGACTGCCACCGATTGAATGCCTGATAGATATCCGACACGATAAGGTTTTGAGTGAACCCGCCCGCTGTCATCTTCTTGCCGATGGCCTCAATGAGCCCAGTGCCGTACCACGTATGGAATTGGTTGGATCCCTGAATCGTGTAGAAATTCTTTTGTAGCTCTTGGATGAGCAGGCCCTCATCCCGGATCTCAATGAGCTTACCATTTAGGTCGTACCGCCAGTCGTTCTCAACCCCACTGCCACCGCAACGCCTGCACTCTTCACGAAGCGTCACGTACGAGATTTCTACGAAGCTAGACCCACTCCGTAGGGGTTCGTCGAACACAATGAGACGAGTTGGGCGGTCTGCCAGCGTCGTGGGGTCGCTCACGAGGGTCCACCCCGGCACATTCATCTTCCCACGGTACTCATGGTTGGCCGTGAACCCAAAGAGGGTCGCCGCCGTACTCGTATCTTTCAAGAAGATACTTTGCGCTGGGCCTGTCTCCCTAGAGAAAAAGGCGAGGCGGTCGTTCACGACTGAGAACCCCACACCTTGAAACTGCTGGTTGAGGATTGCCGCTACCCTCGAAGCCTGGATGCCCCGTGAAGCCGGAAGCACCACCGTCTGTACCGCCCCTTGGTTCACGGTAAGCTGTAGGGTGTCATTGACCCCCTGAACAACGGTAAAGGGGCCACGGCGAGTCCCTTGGGATTTGGCGGGCAAGAATACACCTTGGGACGGTACCTGGATAGCGTTGTCGAGGTAGACCTGTACCGACTGCGCCGAAGAAATCGGACGCAAAGGGCGCACAGTTAACCGATCGGACGCGACAAAGAGCGCTTCCTCGAAAACAGCGTGCGGACAGGTTTGATCTATCTGTAAATCGAAGGACATGGGGTTACTCAGTAGGTTTCACAAGACCCTGGTTGGTTGTTCTCTCGTAAGTCGTTGCCGCAGCCCCTTGAGGGCCTGGCTGGTACCCGGCAACTGGGGCACGAGCAAACTTACCGTGAGGGTCGGCGGCGTTGTCTTGGGTGATGGCTGTGTACTGCCCATCCGCCGTAAGCGTATCGACTGTGCTAAACATGAAGGCCAAGGAGCCATCGGTATCAACGCTACCCTTTAACCGCGTCAACTCAGCAATCTCAAGATCAAGTTGCTCTGAATAGTCAACGGCACGTCTGATCTTCCGCTCCAGGGCGTCCCGTCTCCGTTGAAGGTCCTCTGTGACCCACCCCCGTAGGCGTTGCATGAGCAAACTAGACTCAGCGTCGGAAAGCCCCAGAACGCTCAGCACCTCACCGTTGCTCATGAGCTGCGCCGCTTGAGTCTCGTCCCCTGCGATACGAAACACAGGCTGACTAGTTGATCGGATCTGAAGGTCGAACTCCGCATCCCCGCCCAGAGCCTCGTAAGCCCCAAAGAGTCTGCCGCAGTATGTGTCCGGTGGGTCGCTAGCCAGTCCTGTGGGGACACCCCCAGAATCGTAAGCAAACTGAAGGTCGCCTACCCGAGCCCGTTCAGCCTGAAGGTGCACAATCCGGGCGTCAATGAGCCCAACCTGGTTCTGCACGTAGGTCTTGAACCGTGCGAACTGGCTTGCTGTGAATGTGCCTTGAATATCGTGACTCATACCTGGCCCGATCTGGCACTCTCACAAGAGAAAAGTGCGTCAGAAGATCAACCCAAAGGCGTTCGCGAATGCCGTCACATCGGGAGCCACGTAGGCAAACGCAACGCCCCCCGTGTACCCCTCAGGACCACTCGGGGGTATGTCGCCACCTGCGGAATCAATGGTAGCTACCCATTCCCCCACCCCACCGCTGATCGAGGGCACTGAGAGTAGGTAAAAGCCGAGAGATAGCCCCTCTACGAAATCCAAGATAGATACGAGGTACTCTAAGAAGACTTCCAGAGAGTCAATTTTTCGGGTGATTAGGCCAATGAATACATTGATCTCAGCCGAAACACCCTTATATGCGTCTAGCAACGCCTGCATCTTTGCAAGAAGGTTGTAGAGCATCTGTCCTGACCACGGCACGATATCGCGTAGGAAGCTCACTTGCACCCAATCTGGTGGAGCACCTCCTAACGTGAAGCTCTTACAGTAGTTCACAGCCGCGAGCACATTCAAACGGACCTGAGGGTTACTAAAAGCATGCCCATATAGTACCCCGGCATCCTGAACACCGCCCTGCCCAGCTAATGCAGGGTCTTGTACTTTGGTAAGCTCTAGAACCAGCTCAGATAGTGTCGTCGCGGTAAGTTTTGGTACAACCGGAGTACCCTTAGGGTAGGGACCAGTCATCAGTGTTTGAAAGTTCACCACCACATTAGCTTCAAGAATTGCCCCAGCCACGATGGTTGCGAGACGGGCTGCGTTATGTTGTACCCCAGGCGTATCCCAAGGTGGTACAGGCAGTCGTCCGGTTACCGCTGATGGCTGGAACTGCGCCGTGACAGCCGTGACGCTAGAAACGGTGTCCCCCACCAAAGGTACCGCCTGAAAGGATGTGAGAGTGCCCGCCAGAGACGTCAAAGATCCTTGACCAATAGTCTGATCCACGGGCGTTTCTGGCGGAGGCAGGTGGAAATTTAGTGAGAAGGCGGTCTGGAACAAGCGCTGGAGATTAGTGATCACATCGAAGTTGTCGCCATTTGGGTACGTCGGTAAGGTGATGGTTGCGATCGAAGACGCCTTACCCATCACTGGGGTAGATCCACCCGCACCTGGCCAAAACAGCTTACGGGTGCCATCGATCGTATCCGTCTTCGGGGGTAACCAGCCCAACGTACTCCCAGAAACCGCCAGTTCCCCACTGTAGGAGCGTACTCGATAGTAGTACGTCTTGTCAGGCTCAACATCGCTGTCGATGTAGCGGAACGCCCCGAGTTGCCCCAACAAGAACGAGGTGGTGTTGGTTGAGCTGTCGATCACTATGTACTCTTGGAACTTAATGACAGGATCGCCGTACTGATCATTTAGACGAATCTGTCTGCTAATCGTGTCCCCTGGGGTACCCCTATTCTCAAACACAGTAGGAACAGTCTCAACTACCTGCCCCGTAGCCTCTGGGACACCTAGTTGTGACACGTCCACCGTACCCACCACTGGATTGACCGAACTCTTTTCAATTAGGAATGAGGGTGGGATGAGGTCTGTAGAAAACGCTTGAATCAGGTCGGAGAACCCTGGATCCCCTGGGTTCGTGGCTGGTGGTAACGTCCACTCGACAACTACCGTTCTAGGTTGTTGCTGGAACAACTTAGCAACAGATAAGATGACATCCCCATGAGCCCCAAGGGGAAGGACTCTGATAGAGGGAGATCCGTACTGTGGAGTAACAAACTCTTTCCCCAAGAACTGAAGCAAGATGTTAACATCGTGCAGAAGCTTAGTAGGACTTCCAGCATCGGCGACAATGATCGTGAACCCGCCGTTACTAACTCCAGCAACTGGTTGCGGACGATTAGGGTCACGTGAGTCGTAGAGACCCGCCTTAAGACGAGTTGCGAATGCCGCGTAGCCACCCAAGGCTTGGTACAGGTTAGGGTCAACCAGAGGGTTCGGGATGTCAAACCAACCGTAGATGCCAGTAAGTTTCAGGGACTCGAACAGGTCCAAGATGAGCTGGATCAACGCCTCCACCAACGGCTTGATTGGGTTTCCAAAGTCAATCAGAAACACCTTCACTGTCTCTAAGACAGCCTTCAAGACCTCCAGATACGACATCAGGGTCTCTAAGATATTACGAGTTCCCTCCAGAAAATCCTGGCCAGGGATCTGGATCGAGAGGGCTTCCCAATTTGCAGTTGCAGGCATCTAAGGGTTAGCCCCCGTACTGTAGCTTTTGAAGTTTACGCCGAAGACCTGCTATCTCAGCCTCAGTCGCCGTTACACTCAAGCGGATGACTTCCTTCATCTTTCCGTTGACTGCAAACTCACGCTTTTGCCACCCTACCTTAGGGGTCTCTGGTAGCGCCTCGTTCTCAAACGATTCTTCAGTGGTCATGCGCCCTCCACAGCAAGCAGTTTGATCAATTGCTTGTAGATGTTCTCTTGCTCTTTGATGCGGTTGGCGGTAGCGGTTGCTTGCTGCGCAACCAAGCCACTTTCCAAGTTGATTCTCGCATCGATCCAAACGAAGCGTGAGTCGTAGAGTCTGTCCGTGTTGGCCAACACGTTCTGAACCGTCGCAATGTCCTGCGGGATTGCGACAAGGCGAGCATCCACAGCGCTATCCCGGATGTCGAGATCCGCAGTCAACGTTGCCCTAGCGAACGATGCGGTGTCGGCAGGTGTCCTGGTCACGCCCACTGGAGTTGAGATCAACGCCTGGAAGGTCGTGGCACTACTGATCAAGGAAGCGATGCTTTGGTGCAGTGTGAAGAGCGCTTGCACCGAAGCTTCCGAGGCTCCGAACAGAGAAACAACCCGGTACGCGACACCCCCCAGCACTACGGGGAAAGGCACTGCAACCGTGATGGTCGTCTGAGTGCGAGATAAGACGTGATAGATGCCAGCATTCAAGCCTGTCTCGATGTAGACGTAGTTGACCGCTGAGACCCCATCGTCCAAGAACGTGGCAGAACCATCCGTAAGCACTGCACCACTGGTAGAGCCAGTGCCAGTCGTCAAGTTCGTGAACACCTGGTCAAGGAAGTCCTCGCTGTACTGCTGCTCATCGGGGTACAACAGGATCTCACCCGCCAGCGCTGCACTCAACTCGGTCATGTGATCGCCCGAGGTGCCCCCGTAGGTCGCCAACGAATTGTCGATACGGTACGTCGAGCCCGCAGGGAGGAAGGGTAGAGCGGGCGTCATGGTCAACGAAGTGTTGCTGGCAATAGCCGAGATCTGCCGCCGTTCCCCGTTGTTAGCACCTGAGGTGGAGACAACGGTTTGACCCACCTTTGCAGAGGTCAAGAAGGTGCTCAACAGATCGTCAAGCTGTGTCACTGTACTCGTGATAGCGGCTGTCCCCGTAACCGCCAAGGCACTCACCCCAATCTCGAACGTGAAGCCTGCATCCACGGTAGTGAACGCTTCCGCCACCGTGACCGTAGAAGCCCCCACGGCAGTGATTCGACGGAAAGTTGTCTGTCCGTTCAGACCGGACAAGATGCGAACCAAATCGTGGACCTCTGGAAACGGGGCCACAAACGGTACAGCATTCGTAATGATCGTCCTCGGGGCATTCAAGCTCCCGCTCAGGGTCCCCACGAACGGCGGGGTTGTAGCAGTACGGATAAGCCCCGTCACGGCATGGATGAGCTTGTCTTCTGTGTACAGGTAACCGTTCTGCTCACTGTCAGGGTCAGGGGTTTGGATCGGGAAGCTGAGGTCCCCGTCGTCATCCTCAATGCCCCCGTAGAGCGCCGGAAACTGAAGGGGAGAGGTCA
>Ga0315288_10002814_pt1 | contig 22329 bp, 23 predicted proteins | sample YL17G11_20_MG_FD_203454 | JGI IMG/M metagenome (GOLD analysis project Ga0315288, IMG submission 203454) | Sediment microbial communities from Yellowstone Lake, YNP, Wyoming, USA - YL17G11_20 | ecosystem: Environmental > Aquatic > Freshwater > Lake > Sediment | place: USA: Wyoming | collected...
TACATGGAAACGTGGATGCCGAACGCCGTTCAGCCCGCGCGCGCTGCTCTTCTCGTCGTCGACCTCGACGCGCCGGGATGCGTCGAGAACGTCGAGGCCATAAAAGAGCGGTTCGATCAGAAACGGATCTCGCTCGTCGCCCGTTGGCCCGGGGCGATCGACCCTGGCGACCTCGACTTCGCCCCGCCGCCCGGAAAAGTTCCGCAGGGGGCCTCCGCCGTGGACCACACCGACACCTTTGAACTCGATGACCCCTTCCGCAGCCACATCCCAACCCTCCTCGTCGCGAACAAGAGCGATCTCCATTGGGACCGCGATGAGATCGCGGCGCTCGAGGATCTCGCCGGGGTTCGCTTTCCCGCCGTGGCCGCATCCGCGGAAACCGGTGCCGGTATCGATCGTCTGGGACGAATTCTATTCCGCGGTCTTGCGATCGTTCGCGTCTATACGAAAGCCCCCGGACGTCCCCCGGAGATGGAGCGGCCCTTCACCTGTTTCAAGGGGGATTCGGTGCTCGACGTCGCCCAGCTCGTCCACCGCGACCTCGCGCAGTCCCTCAAGTTCGCGCGTGTGTGGGGGAGCGCAAAGTACGACGGCCAGCGCGTCGCTAAGGATCACATTCTGAGCGATGGTGACATCGTCGAACTCCACGAGTGAGCGTCCGCCCCGTTGATGACATCTCGCGGATCTTCGGCGGAGGGGTTTGCGGAACGCCAGGAGGGCCGTTCCTTGATTCCGCGGTAATCGATCACGTTCGTGTCCATCCCGCCGGACGCTTGGATCTCAGCGCGATGACCGGAAAAGCAACTGGTGGCGCCCTTTCTCGAAAAAGAGCTCGATAGGGATGGGATCGATGGCACAAAGAGGATGGCCGGTCAGTTCTTCCTTGAGATCCTCGCTCACGAAGAGCTCGTCGAGATGATGCGTGTCGTGGATGAACACCCACCGATCGTCCCCGAAACGATCGCGAAGATTTCGTACGAGGGTCTCATCGTCGGCGAGGGTGGCGGGGATCTTCGCCCTCTCCATGTCCCCCGTCGTGAAGACGTTGATAAACGTCTTCTCTTCGTCGATCGAGCTTCTCAGACGCCGCGTTATAAAGTCGGCGAGTCCGACGCCTATGGCGTTCCCCTGTGACTCGTCCGAGAGCGCGAGCGCCGCGATGACGTTGATTCTGGGTTTGTCCAAATCTTCGAAGCCCTTGATTCCGCGATAACCGATCACGTTGGTGTCCATCCCGGTCCCGCTGTAGCTCTTCCCGATCGAATCCACGATGAGCACGTTGATCTGGTCGAGCGGAAGACGTGGAAAGTAATGCCGGTTGCGTTCGAGAAGCTCGGGTTCTCTCACCGGAATTTCCTCCGGGCGAAGCGCGTGGATCTCGGCGGTCTGGTCAAATCCGTCCTCGAGGATCGCGAGCCCCGCGAGAATCTTTCCTGATACTAGGATCACCCGCCCCATTTCGATGATCATGTCTTTCATCCTCGGAGTCGGCGTCCGGTGAAACGTCTCCGCCGATTTGATCCTGCCCAACCCGACGACCATCATCTTCATCAGACCGCTTTGAATCGGTCCCGAAAAACAGGTGTGGAGCTTCACACGGTTGATGACGAGAACGCCGGCGGATTCAAAACAGCGGCGGTCCATGTAGACATCACCGGTTGCCACCGTCCCGAGCTTTACGACGTCCATGCTCGAGCGGATCTCCATCCCCAACGCTTCTTCGGTCATCCCCAACGACTCGACCATCCGGCGCTGGCCTTCGGCGGTGGCCCCGTTGTGCGACCCCATGCAAGGCACCACAAAAGGAACCGCGCCTCGTTCTCGAAGCCACTCCCCCGCCGCACGGGTGATCGCCGCGATGTTGGCGATCCCCCTGCTCCCGGCCGTGAGAGCGATTTCTCCGGCGGGCACTTCGACGCCGAGCCCGTCCAACCGCCGCCGCACTTCGCCGACCGGGTCACTCAACGGGTTTGATACGAGCTTCTGCCGGACCCTGTATAGTTTCAACTCCCGATCACCGTCTTTCGAAGACCCAAAGCGTTCGGCCGAACGAGCCGTTCGTCGCGTTGGCAAAGACGGCTCCGCCGAGCGCCGCCATGGACCGGGTGCGCCAGACGACGGCAAGATCGTCGACGGAATCGCCGAAGGGGTTGAGTTCCCTGATGAGCCGCGTCCCCGGCTCGGTGCCGTCCGTTCCCCAGAGCTCGATCCCCCTCGCGCCGTCGTTGGCGGGGAAGTAAACGATCTCCTCCGACTCCGACACCGTTCCGCCGGTACGGAATTCGATATCCTCGGGCGTCACCACGGGGAACGCGCTGAAGGGGCCGGGGTTGATATCTCTTACGAACACGGTCCCTCCATCGGTACCGTCGCTCCTCCACAGCTCGCGGCCGTTCATCCCGTCGTTGGCCACCACAAGAACGGCCCCGCCGAGCCGCGCGAAGGGCCACGGGTCCGAACCCGGGGTCCCCACGTTGATGTCCCGCACCTGAAACGTCCCGCTTTCGGTACCGTCGCTCCTCCACAGTTCCGCGCCGCCGAATCCGTCACTCGCCCGAAAATAGAGCGTGCTGCCCCCGGGAAAAAGGCAACACGCCTCCGAGCCCCCCAATCCGGTATTGATGTCCCTCACCATGACCGTGCCGCCGTCGGTCCCGTCGCTCTTCCACAGCTCGCGCCCAAAGACGCCGTCGGTGGCGGAGAAAAAAACGACACCCCCCATCTCCCGGATCCACGTCGGTTCGGATCCCCCGTTGACAACGATGTCTTTGACGAGGAATGTTCCGGCCGCCGTCCCGTCGCTTCTCCACAACTCTCTACCAGTCCGCCCGTCGTCGGCGGAGAAGAAAAGGACCCCGTTCACAAAAAGTTTGCGGTCCGCAGCGGATCCCTCACGCCCCGGCCAGATGTCGTCCACCATCCTCGTTCCCGCCGCCGTCCCGTCCGTCAACCAAAGTTCCAGACCGCGTATCCCGTCATCGGCGCTGAAATAGAGCAACCCGCCCGCCGCGGTCAGATCGAAGGGCTCGGACCCCTTTGTCCCCGCTCGGATATCGACGACCATCACGGTGCCGCTCGCGGTGCCGTCGCTCTTCCATAATTCGCGCCCGTGCATCCCGTCGTCGGCGGTGAAATAGAGCGTTTGTCCAACCCGTGTCAGCCAGGCGGGGACGGCGCTCCCGGAGACGTTGATGTCGGAGACCTCGGCCGTCCCGATCTCGCTTCCGTCGCTTTTCCACAGCTCGACGCCACCGATCCCCCGCCCGCTGAAATAGAGGATCCCGTCCATCCCGACGAGATCGAGAGGATTTGTGTCGTCGTACGCGCTCACCCGTCTCACGAGTTCCGGCGGCACGGATCTGTCTTGGACGATGACTCCGACGCCGGCGCAGGACACCAGAGCGAGAGCGCACAAGAGCACCGCCAGTCCCCGCCGTGGAGCGATGAACGCGGCCTTCATCCGATCCACCTTTCCCGGACCCACCTCACGGTTCTTCGCAGATCCACGGATTCGGCGAACGTAACGAGCCGAGAGAGCCTGCGATGGGCGTCCATCGGTATCACCTGTCCCGGCCCGAACAGCGGCGCGAGGCGGTGGTAGTTCTTGCCGAGGATCTTTCCGCATTGATAGTCGGCGATCCCGGACACACCCTCCATCATGATGTCGATGATCGGACCCGCCCATTTGAGATACCCCCAATCGAGAGACTTCCCCCGTATGAACTTGAGCGAGGTTCCCGTTCCGAGTGAGAGCACTACGACGTTCTTCATCCGGGGTGTGGGTTTTACCGACCGCCCATCCTGCGTTTGGGCGAGGGCGCACATGCTCGGATTATTGGCGTACACGCCGCCGTCGATGAAACCGTCGACCGAGGGGAAGTAAGTGGGCGCCGCGCACGTGTACGCGCCGACCTTGTACGCCCGTTCCCGCCGGTCGCTGTCCCGTCCGGGGAAGTTGTGGAAGAGTTTCGGTTTCCACATCCTTTTCCCCGGGTCGTCGGAGATGTCCCCGCTACGAGACTCACCCCGTCGAGCCATCCGGGGAGATTCTTATTGAGACGTTCGAGGACGATCGCGGGGACGATCCCGCGGATGCCGCCCCCGTCGATGGAGAGGATTCGGAAGCGTCGCACGGGAGGCCGCCTTCCCGCGGGTCTTCCGGAGACCCGCTACATCTGTTCGATCTTGTATCCCTTTTTACCGAGGAGCTCGAGAAGACCCTCACTACCCGGCATGTGTCCCACACCGACGATCACGATGTGGGTCTTTTCGCTCTCGAGGAAAACATCGATTTGCCCGATCCAGTTTCTATTTCTCTGCGTGACGAGCCTCTCATAGATGGCGGGGTATTCGTTAAAGCTCTTGTTCAGCGTTTCGTCGAGCAGAGCGAGCGACCCCGTCTTCCACGAGGCGAGAATCTTCGCGAGTTCCGTTTCTATATCGGAGAGCTGGCCGAGCGTGTGGAGAAGAAAGTCCCTCTGTTGGTCCTCGGTGAGACCGATGAAAAGCCCGAGCTGGTATTCCGCCGTCTCGAGCGCCGCGATGGTCTTGCCGGCTTCCTTGGCTTTTTTCGCGTACTGCATCTCCACGCCGAGCATCGGGTCGAAACCCATTTTCTGCATTTCGACGAGCGTCAGCGTGAGCGCAACGAACCAGGGTTTGAACCCCGAGAGCGGCCCGAGGTCCACCCCGAGGCTTTCCGCCCTCTCCGCGGCGACCGAGTACACCGAGTCCCCGAGCGCCGAAGCAAGGGTCTCCCCCTCGCCGCACATCGCGTTGCGCAGGAGGTACGTCTGGGTCGAGGGTGCCTGGAGACTGTCGGGATCGACCTCGAACACGACGACTTGGGCCTCCTCGAACGCCTTATCCATCGCGGTGGGAAGCGGAAAGTCCTTCTCGGTCAGCATGTGGATCGAACCCAGGAGATAGACCGTCCCGCTTCCGGAAGTCACTTTCCATACGCTCGTCTTTTCCTGCGAAAATGCGCCGGGCGCCGTTCCGACGAGCAAGAGGGACCCGATCGCGACCGCGCCTGCCAAGCGCCGCCCAAATGCAGTCATGTGATGGTCCTTTCGTCTCCGCCGCCGGCCGGCGGATCAACCGTCTCCAAAACGCGCTCGGGTCTCACCCCGGGTACGCCGCTACACAAACCAGCTTTCCTCGCTACTGCTGGAGGATGTCGAGGAGATCTTCTTCCAGGGACTTCGCGGGCGCCTCCACGATTCGACCGATCTCACGCCCGCCCCGCTCGACGATGATCGTCTCTACGGACGTCACATCGTACCACGCCTTCACGTCCCGCGACCAGTCCAGGACCTCGTTCGGTATCTTCATCTCCTCCGTAAACCGCGAGCTACCCACCGCGTACATGGTGAGCGCGGAGGCCGGGACACCGATATCGTCGAGAAGCCGCCAGAACCTCGGCACTTCCCTCTTCGAATCGCTGCACCAGGTCCCAAACACACACGTCAGCCGCACGTTTTTCAAACCCTTTTGCAGCGTCTCCAACGAATCGAGGTTCGCGACGTACGAATCGTACTCCGCCTCCCAATCGGGGATTTCTTTTCGAATATCATCGCGCGTGACTCTGCCGAACACCACAAGACCGTAATTCTCGACGTCGACCTTGCGAAGTCCGATCTCGCCGGGCTTTTTCTTTCCCGCCTTCGCCACCGGCGGATACATGTCGTCCCACCACTCGGGTTGTCCCTTCAGCCACCGGTCGAACCAGCCGAGGATCGCGTCCGACCACATGATTCTCTTCTTGTAGTCGAGGACGAAGTGGTTTTGTCCCTCGATCCTCAAATATTCGACCTCCTTTCCGAGAATCTTCAACGCGGTGTACATCTGCTCGCTTTCTCCCGGCGGGACGTTGGTGTCCGCGGTCCCGTGAAGCAGGAGGAGCGGTGTGTCGATCTTATCCGCGGAGAAGAGCGGGCTTTGATCGATGTAGATATCCGGCCGGTTCCACGGAAAGCTGTTGGCGGCCGACACCGCGTTGTAGTCGTACCCCCAGTACCCCTCGCCCCAATAGCTAGAAATCGAGCTGATCCCCGCGTGCGACACCGCCGCGGCGAACATATCGGTCCGCGTCAGGAGAAGCTGTGTCATGAACCCGCCGAAGGAGGCGCCGATACACCCGACGCGATCGGGATCGACGAACGAGTGGGCGTCGAGAAACTTTTTTACTCCCTCGATGATCTCCTCGGAGACAACTTTCCCCCAGTCGTTCACGTGTTGGGCGGAGAACTCCTGTCCGAACCCCGTCGCCCCGCTCGGCTGGAGCACATAGACGACGTATCCGTGCGCCGCCCACAGATCTTTCGGGTACCGCGTCCCGAAGCTCCGGTCGACCGGAGACGTCCCCCCGTAATAGTAGACGATGCAAGGCCATTTTCGATTCGCATCGAAAAGAGGCGGGTAGTGGATCCGTCCGACGATTGTCTTGCCGCTCTTCGCCGTAAAGTTCCAGTCCCGGACCTCCCCCAACTCGACGTGGCGGAACCGATCCGAACCGGGGTCGGCGAACGCGCGGCCCTTCTCCTTCTTCGCGTCCACGGCGAAAAGCCGCGCCGGCCGATTGGCGCTCGACCCGTAGACCATGACCGCGGGCTTTTTCGTGGCGACGTCCGATTGGTGGATCACATCGCAGTCGATCGCGATTTTCTTGAAGGTCCGCGATCTCAATCCGTATCGATAAAGCCTCACGTATTCCGTTTCTTCCACGACGAGGTAGAGATCATCCCCTCCGGCCGGCCAATACGCCGCCACGACCGTGGGGTCGAAGTTCTTCGTGATCGGCTCCGCGGTCTTGGTAGCCGGGTCGAAGAGATACGCCTCCGTGTCGTAATCGTTGGGAATCGTCCCCGGCGGGAGGTCGAGACCCGACCCACCGAACGCCGATGGTCCGGCGGTGATGAGGATCTTCTTTCCGTCCGGAGACCACACGGCGGTGCCCAAGAACTGACCTTTCCACAGAACTTCGACGCTGTCGTCGTCAAGACTGAGACGGATCAGTTCCGTCGTGCTGTACGGACGGGCGGAAAGATCCTCGTAGTTCCGTCCGACGAGGAGAGACCGGCCGTCCGGATGAATATCGTATAGAAAAGTGCTGAGATCGCCGGCGGTCAGCCGCCTCGTCATACCTCCGGGGACGGTCGCGAGATACAGATGAGTCTTGTCCCTTTCGTTATCCCGCCGGTCGTAGATGCCCTCGAGACGCTTGACGCCCTTCTCGTTCTTCTCCGCCTGGACCCGAACTGCATAGACGAGGAAAGACCCGTCGGGGCTCCACGCGTAATCCGACAGGTCCTTTACGCCTTCGAGGAGGGTCGTGCTCTCCCCCGTGTCGATGTCGAGCGCACGGATCCTTCCCTCGCCGTCTCCCGTCACCACGTACGACAGCCGGTGACCCGCGCTCGCCCACCGCCAGTTCGAACCGTCGCCGACGTCCCGTAGAGTCCTCACCAGACGGGCGTCCGCGAACCGTCTGATTTCGATCCAGCCCTCGGACTTGCCCTCGGGGGGTTTACGCTCCGCCATCGCAACCGCCACGTACTCGCCGTCGGGAGAGAGCCGGATATCGTCGACGGTTGGGGCCTCGAGAACATCGCGAACGTCGACGCCCCGCGTCGGATCGAGTGACAAGACGGGTATCGCGTCGAAACCCTTCGCGGGGGCGATACGAACCGCGACGCGCCACTCGCCGATGCTGTCCGCCGGAGCCCGCACGGTCTTCGCGAGAAGCAGGTGTTTCCCCCGCGCGAGCTTCGCCGTCGTTTTGCTCTTCGCCTTCTCGTCGGTCATCTTCTGCGAACTTGTTTGTTTCGCGACGGACGATCCATCGACGAAAAGCTCGATGGGTTGGGTGGACCGCGTTTCAATGTCTATTTGCATCCATTGGGGCACCTCGACGAACGCGGCAAGGTACGCCACCGCGGGTGTCCGGCCCTCGAGGGGCAGGACCACTCCCGCCGAATCCGCCGCTGCAACGGCCCACACCGTCGTTCGCTTGCCAAACGATCCAACGGTGCCCCCCACCTCCGGTCTTAGATCGAGCACGCGCGCGTGCGGGTACTCGAGTAGCTCCGGGACGCCGACTTTCTTTTCTCCCTGGTCGGCAAACGCGGGGAGCGGCGTCGCGACCGGACCGAGGAGGAGCCACTTCTCGACGCTGACTCCCGGCCCTCCGCCCGCCTCGGCGGCAGCGAGGACTCGAGTCGTCCACAACGTCCACAAGAGGGTGAAGATCGCAACAAACGATAGCCACGGCGCGGCGTGACGCCTATGATAGGATTTCATCGTCGTCCTTCCTTGACCGAGTAGACCGGCCGGCGAGAGCGCGGTCCCTCCCGCGGCGCCGCGGCCGGCGATTTCGAAAGACGATATGCCTCATTCTCCGGAAATTCAAGTGTGTGTGGCGGCGCGAGAACCTTGCGGGACCGCCGCGTTTCCACTTTCCAAAGGGTGAGCCCTATGAAAAAGAGACTCGTCTGCTGTATGCTGCCCGTCCTCTTTACCCTCTTCCCGATCGCCCTCGTCTCGGGCGCCGACCCCGCCGTGGAGGAACTCCTCAAATCCGCCGGGATCCCGCCGGCCGGTGACCGGAGAGGCCAGATGGATATCGTCGGTTTCGCGTCGACGGCTCGTCAGATGGACGCGGTCCTCTCGCAGTGCGATTCGCTCGCCGCTCCGCGTCTCGCCGCGTTGCGCCAGAGCCTCGGATGGCCGGCGGAAACCGCGATCGCAGCCGGTGTGTGCCCGCACGACGACTACTACTACGCGGGGCGTCTCTATTCGCTCCTGCTACCGCACGTCCGGGCCCGTACCGTGATCGTGTTCGGGGTTTTCCACAAGGCGCGTTTGTTCGATTGCCGGGACCGGCTCGTCTTCGACTCGTATACCGAGTGGCACGGCCCGTACGGTCCCGTAAAGGTCTCCCCGATTCGCGAGGAGATCTTGAAGGGGTTGTCGAGAGAAGACTTCGTCGTCGACAACGACATGCAAATGGTCGAACACTCGGTGGAGGCCCTCGTTCCTTTTCTCCAGTCGTACAACCGCGAGGTCGAGATCGTCTCCGTCCTCGTTCCGTACATGGATTGGGAGACGATCGACCGTCTCGCCGGCCGCCTCTCCGATGTCCTCGCGGTCCTTGCCAAAGAGCGGGGATGGAGGCTCGGACGGGACCTCTGTCTCATCTCATCGTGTGACGCGGTTCACTACGGTGACTCGGGCTGGGGTGGCAAAAACTTCGCGGATTTCGGGACGGACGCCGCCGGATACCAGGCCGCGGTCGAGAGGGACAGGGGACTCGCCGAGGAGTACCTGTGCGGACCGATCGACCGCTCCAAGCTCCGCGGTTTTCTCTACCGGTGCGTCGATCCCGGTGACGTGACCGAGTACGACATCACCTGGTGCGGCCGCTTCTCGGTCCCCTTTGGACTCAACGTGGCGTCGCGGCTGGAGGAGAAGCTCGAATCGCGCCCGCTCGAGGGACGGTTGTTCGACTACGGCACCAGTGTGAGCGAGGCGTCTTTGGATGTGGAAGGTCTGGGGGGTCTCGGCGCGACGGCGCCCAACAACTTGCATCACTGGGTCGGGTACGCGGCGATTGCGTATCGGTGAGTACGCCCCGGCATCAAGACCGGAATCCGGACTGACGACAAGACCGTAAGTAAGACCGGCACAAAAAGCAAAGCCGAGGCGGCAGGCCGGTCAGTTTCCCCACCATTTCACCGTCGCCACCGCCCCGGGCTTTTTTCTTCGCGGTCCGCGGCCGGACCGGGCGCCGTTTTTTCTCTACGGCTTCCGCTTTTTGTCCTTCTTCTTTTTCCGGGGCCGCCGTTTTCCGTAGGTGCCGCGGGCAAGTTTGCCGCGCCGTGATCTGCGATCGCCTTTTCCCATAAATGCTCCCGATCGTTGTTCGCGTTCGAGACCACCGGGGCGGCCGAAGAGCCGAATCCCCGCGGCCCCATACATGCGTCATTATCGCACCGCAATCTTATACCAGAAACGTGTGGAGATTTCCAGCGCCTAGCCACGCCCGCGCGAATATTTTTTTCGGCCGTTCAAGACGGCGTCCGCCGCGCTCCGCGACCCCTGCGATCGCCCGTTCAATCCTCTCGCCGCGCTTCCAGGTCGACCGCCTCGAGCGCCGCGGTGAATGTTGCCGCGACGGGACTGGCAACCGTCTTCGTCGCGCCCGACGGCAGGCGAAAAGATATCTCCGACGCGTGGAGCATCAAACGGGCAAAGCGTGACTGGATTTCCCTCTCGCCGTACCGCCGGTCCCCCACGATCGGATGTCCCACGCTGTAGAGATGCACGCGGATCTGATGCCGGCGGCCGCTCGTCGGGCGCACGTCGAGAAGAGTGAATCTTGCCATACGGCGTACGACCTCGTACGCCGTCGAGCTCGGCTTGCCTCTCGCCGCGTCGATCCCCATCCGGCCGGAACCGTACACCCGAATGGGCCGGTCGATGATTCCCCGGTCCTCCTCGATAGCGCCGTGAGCGAGCGCCGCGTACGTCTTCGCCACTTCGCGCCGAGCGAACTGGCCGCTGAGCCCCCTGTGCGCCGCCGCGTTTTTCGCAAAAAGAATCACGCCGCTCGCCTCTTTGTCGAGACGGTGGACGACGTAGAGCTTGCCGCCTGTTTTGGATTGGAGAATGGAAAGAAGGCAATCCGTGTTCCCGGACCGTTCGGGAATGGTGGCGAGTCCTTCGGGTTTCGAAACGGCCAGCACGTCGGCATCCTCGAAGAGGACGGCGACGGCTCCACGGTCATCGACTCGATCACCGTTCATCGCTGCCATCGTGAACGATTCGCGCGGCCGGACAACCGGATCCCGCGCGTCAACCGCCGCTCATCTCGCAGGGGCGCGCGGACGCCACCACGGCGACGCCCGCCGGATCCGCCGCGCCGATCCGTTTCCGGTAATAACCGTCGTGTTTTTCGAATCCCGCACCGGCAATCAGGCGGTCCCAATCCGCCTGGGAGATTTCCTGTTTCCTCAGAGGGTCGAGGGAGGACACGTCCCCCGCGTTGTACCACTCGAGAATCTGCTCGCGGGTCGGCTCGTTGGCCAGGATACCGGCTCTCGCGATCTCGTGAAAACGCAGGAGCGCTCTCTCGATCTCCGAGAGCGTGAGGTAAACCAGCACTCCGCTGACATGGACGAGATCGTAGCGTTCGTTCGCGACGATCTCCTGTACACCCATCACCCGGAGATACGGGCGGATGGACGGATCCGCGGCGCTTACCGCGTATTCGCTCACGTCGACTCCGTAGGCCTCGAGTCCCGCGTCGCGGAGCGCCTTGACGAGGTACCCCTTGGCGCACCCCACATCCAACACGGTTCGCACACCCGGCAACGCCGCGATGGACCGCGCCTCCGCCGTGAAATCGCGACGGCCCTCGGCGGCGTTTCCGTCAGACTTGTATCCGCGAAAACCCGTCATCGACTCGGGAGAATCGAAGTACTCGTAACCGAACCCGCGGTACTCACGAGCGACCTTCGGCATCATCTCGCGTCTGAAGGGATGATCGATGAGATTGATTTCCTTCACGCGGTCAGGCGCCTCCATTCCTTCATCCGCTCTCACCCTTTCCCGCCCCCACGGCCGGTGGAAATGTTACGCAGCCGTTTTCGGCCCTGTCAATTGTAACGTCCGGTCCGTCCACAGGATTCCTCCCTCGGCCGATCCACGAACCGGCGACCGGTTCAGTGTTCGAGTGGCAATCGCAGCACGAGCGCTCAAAAACCGCCGTGACGTCGGCGGAGGCTACCATCTCGGCTCCCCCGCCGGGGTTCTTCCGGCGGACGGGGATGAACTGCACCGCAACCAGCAAGACCAGAACCGCGAATAAAACCGTTCTTCTTTGCCGCATGAGCCCCTCTCTAATCAAACCCACAACGCGCCCAACGACAATCGGTTGCCGTTGCTACTTAAGAATTGGCATAAAGACCTGCATCCCCGACGCGCTTGTACGTCGCCACGTAAAACTCCTTGCCGCTCGCGAGGGTCTCCACCCGCGACCCGTCGACACGCAGACCCGCTTTCCCCGCGATCCGATCCATATCCCCCGGTTCGACAAGATGCATGGCGGCATCCAGACACGCGACGCCCTTGAACTCGGTGACGGTCACCTTCTCGTATCCGGGAGAAGCAAGCTGGAGCACGACGCTCAACACGCCACCCGCGCGGAGCCAGCTCGCCGATTTCACCACGGCGATCTGCGGATCGACGTACTCGAGGACGAGCGCGCAATGGACGAGGCCCAAGGACCGGGGTTCGAGATCGCAATCCGCGATGTCCGAACAGAGGAGTCTCAAACCCGGCAAACTGGCGGCGAACCGGCTCTGCAAGAGCGCAATGTACTCCGGGTTGATATCGATTCCGACGACGGTTCGGGTGACGCGCGGATCGATGTGCTCGAAACCGTTTCCCGTGGCGCATCCCAGGACGGCAACCGATCGCGGGCGAAATCGCTCGAGGATCCCGCGAAATACCGCGCTCAAGAACTGTTGTTGAAGGACCCGAGGGCTCTTCATGTGGCCTTCATAGTCCGCCGCCGGTATCGAAAGCCAGGGATTCGAGTTGTCGTCTCGCCCGCCCATCGCTATCTTGTCCCTCCCAGGATCGTCTCCGGGTCGACCCCGCGAGCGTCGGACTCTAGTAATTTCCGGCTCGCGATGGGAGAGGCCACATCGTAGATGCGATCGGCGATGAGCGCGTGCCCCCGGGCGTTCGCGTGACCGTCGACGAAGGAGTTCCGGTATTCCCGGCGGTTGAACAACGTCTCCGGCAGGGTAAAACAAGGCACGCCCAACGTCGAGAGAGTCTTCTTATAGAGCGCGAGCACGCCATCGTCCCCGAGCTTCGTTTCGCACGTGTAGAGACAGACAACGACCGAAAAGCCGCGGCTCCGAGAAAGATCGACGATCCCGCCCAAGGCGGCGCGGGCATCCTCCCACATCGGGGAGTCCGTCGCGGCGGCCGCGTTCTCTCTCGTCTCGGCGCGTCTTCTCGAAAAATATTGTACGTGGCGCAAAACGCAAGATCGCTTCCCCGCGTATCTCCACGCCTTCCCGGCCCAAAGACCCACTCCGCCGGGCCGCCCCCCGCTCTCCGAGAGAAGCGTCTTGTCGACGTCCGTCCGGCCGCCCAGGTTGGGGACGATGTCGTTGTTCGTCGCCACCAGGAGAACGACGTCCGGTTCGAATTCGAGACCGCGCGTCTTGAGGTACTCGTACTCGGTTCTCGTGTTCCAGGATCCGACACCCGCGGCGATCACCTCGACCCTCGCGCCGTCGGCGTCGAACTTTTTCTGCAGCCGCGCGGCAAAGATGCTGTCCTGCGGCGCCCCCCAACCAAACACCACGGAATCGCCGAGGATCATGAGCCGCAACAAACCCGCAGGTTTCGCAACCTGCCATTCGGGCGCCCTGAAGCCGTGCGAGTTTATCGAGACGGGCGCGTCCTCGAAAACGCCACGGTAATTCGCCGGGTGGATATAAGCAAACGACGGATCGGGCTTCATCGTGCTGAAATAGCGGTCCGCTTCGGCGAAGTACTTCATACCGAGGGGATCGAACACGCGCAAGAGAAGCTCGAGCGCGAGAAACGTCGCCGCGGCGCTGACGAGGCCGGCCGTCCACGAGGATACCGTCCGCCGCCTCCGGGGTTCCGCACGATCCTTCCTATCTCGATGGTTCATCTTTTCCCCGTCCTCCTATCCCACTCCATGCACACGATTCCCCACGCGACCCCATCACAGTATGTAATCAGCCCTCACTCTCCCTCTCACGTCGAACCGCACCCCCTCCATCGCGCGCAGGCGGCGTTTCATATCGAGCCCGCCTCGAAAACCACCGAGTTGTCCGTCCCCCCTGACCGCGCGATGGCACGGGATCACCACTTGACGAAGATTTCGAGGCCGCCGGTGGTCCGTCGAGACGAATTCACTCCGCTCTCACGAGTCATTTTCCGTTTTGCGATCATGGGGCAGGTGTTTCCACCCGATGTAACAACGGACCAGCCAACCCGCGCCGATCAGGATCCATCCCGCGCCGAATATGAGTCTCCTGTTGGCGACGTCGGTGGAAAACACTCCGGCAAGGGAGAGTAATCCCATCACAAAACACCCCGCCGCGAGAAACACCCGGACGTAGAACCCAAACCGGTGTTTGTCCATTCCGTCTCCCTTTCTCGTCCGACCCGGCATGGTCGGGTGGAGGTTAGTTTTGTGCCCCGCCGGCCAGCAGAATCAGAGTCACTAAGAACTCCTAACCGTTCGAGCTCGCGCGCTCCGGTCTTATGACGGGGGGGAGAACGAGTCCCATATCGAGCACCCGGATTGTGCGAGCCTTCCCGCAGCGATTCGAGACGATCTCCTCCCCGACGACCATGAAGCGTTCGTTTAGGAACCGTTCCCACTCGTCGAACGGGGGCGGGATCTCATCCAGCGCAAACACCTCTCCCACGGCGTTTCGCACGGCGGCGCATTCGAGCACCTCATCCGTGAGGAGACCCTCGACGACCACGGTATCCGCCCGCAAGGACGGGGCGCCGCCCGTTGAACTATTCCGCGGCTCGGTCTTCCCGCCGCATCCCCCCGCGATCAGCGCCGCGGCCAACAACACGACGTTTGTTACGAGCTTCCGCATCATCCGCATCGTGACTCGATTCCTCTGCCGACTCGCGAATCTAGACGTTCTCCAGACACGCCACCGGCACCCATCCCGTCTTCCCGCCCTGCCCGCGGACCCATGCCCAACCACTCTCGAAAAGCAACGCGTCGACCTCATCACCGACCCCGACCCTCAGCTCGGACGAATCGTAGTCCCTGGCCGCCTTGCAGACGGCTCCTTCCACAATCACCCATGACTCGGGAACCCAGCCGGATTTGCCCGCTGACGACCTACACCATATCCAACCTTCCCAAACGGTCGGCCTTCGTTCAAAAGTGAGCTCTTCACCCTCACGCACGATCAACGCGACGGTCGGCTCGGAGTCGTGGGGCTTCGCCACTCGAACTCGCATCGCGGTCATCCTCCCGCAGGTCGCCCATCTTCCGCGCGTCGGCGATCGCGTCACGACGTCCAGGACGAGCTCACCCGCCACGGGCGAAAATCCGCTCTACTTCCACTTCGCCGTCTTCGTCGGCAGTCCCAGCAGCATCAGCGGAATTCCCAACATCATGAGCACGAAGTCGAGTCTGAACTCCGTGGCGCCGACGCTCACCGTCTTCGAACTGATGTCACCGGGCAGAGAAACGACGTCGAAATAGGATAGAACCCCAACGGCCAGCGCCGCCAGGCCCACCAAGAAGATAAAGGCACGCATAATCCTCCAAGTCCCCCGTGTCACTCGCAGACTTGGTTAATCTCGATCACGGTCGCTTCCTTCAACAATTCCTCCGTTTTCTCGACGGATGTCCTCGTCTGCCGGGTCGTACGCGACGTCGACGACGCGCCCTCTCCACCAAACAAAACTCGCACCCGGCGGACGCCATGCCACCTCCGCCTCCGAGGGTATCCGGAACCCGTCTCTTTCCTCGTATTTATCGCAGCGAACCTCCCAAGGGGTCAACTCGAATTTCCCGCCCACCTCCCGATACCGCCCGGGCGTAAACACGTACGCCACTTCGCCTCTTTCGTTGAAACCGAACTCCATCGACGCCGATATTCCGCAGTCCGAGAGCGTCGCCAAGGCCCGTCGATCGTCGATCTCCTGCCACTTCACCCCCGCGCGGGGGAGAAGCGCCGTCGGGAACCAGACCGCCTCGGCCAGGTAACGTTGAAGGGCCCCCAAGTTGAGCTCCGGTTTTCCCCGCTCGTTCACGACCGGGATGACGGAGTAGACCTTCCCCCGTATCGACCCTTCTCCAGCAAGATATGAGTCGCGAACGCGGACCCTCATGACGAGCCCCATGCGAATGGTGGCGTTCCACACGAACCCGGGAGGGTTTACCGAGTAGTCCTCCGTCGCGTCGAAAGGACTCCAGTGGTCGTCCTCCTCCCGCATCCGCATCTCGCCCTCTTGGACGATCCGCGCCGAACGAACGAGCGGTCGTCCTTCTCTAATCACCTCTTGGAAGTACCGGACTACCGGGGTGGGAAGCCCGACCAGATCCTTCGAACTGAATCTGTCCGTCTCTCCGGCAACGGCCGCCCGGCCGAGCTTTCCGGCGGGCTGAGACGTTTTCCCGCGCCGCCACATATTGATTCGCATGGACACCATCTGCTCCCCCTGCGGCCCTTCGAAGGGCGCTGCCCTAGATATCCTCCCGTACGCCGAACAGGAGATTCATCATGGCCTGATCCTCCGGATTACAGAAAATGTACGCGTGGTCTTTGGGTTCGAGAACCGTACTCCCCCTCGGGACGATGAGTTCCTTGCCGCGAACGACGAGGAGGGCCGCCGAACCGTTTGGGAAAGGAATGTCCCGTATCGGGATACCGCAGACCGCTGATGCGGGGTGGATGTGAAAAGAAAGGATGTCGCCGCGAGTCGGCACCAGCGACGTGATCTCTACGGCCGCGGGAGGCGGTGGTGGTGTATCGGACATTAGTCCCAGCCGGCGGGTCACCCATTTGACCGTCCCGCCTGGGATGAACGCGGCGAAAACCACCACAAAGAACACGACATTGAATACCTCTTGCCCCCCTTCGACCCCGGCGAGTACGGGAAAGGTCGCGAGAATTATTGGAACCGCTCCCCTCAGTCCGATCCACGAGACGTAGGCAGTCTCCCGCCACGGATAGCGGAACGGGAGGAGACAGAGCAGCGTGACGACCGGCCGCGCGATGAAAACAAGAAGAATGCTCACCCCCATTCCCGCCGAAGTCACCTTGGCGAGCTGGGAGGGGAAAACCAACAGACCCAGCAAGAGAAACATCGACACCTGACAGAGCCAGGCGGCGGCATCGTGGAAACGAAGAAGCCCGGTCCGATATGGCAAACGGCTGTTGCCGATCACGACAGCCGCGAGATAAACCGACAGGAAACCGCTCCCGGAGCCCAGCGTCGCGAGGCCGTACGCGAGAAACGCCAACGCAAGCGTCAACACGGGGTAAAGTCCCCCCGCCGGAAGTCGAATGCGCTTGAGCAGCCATCGCCCCAGGAACCCGATACAAATCCCCACGGCGGCACCGACGGCGAGCTGAACCACGATGTCGATGGCGAGCCACCACGAGATCGGCTCCTCGCCGACGAGGTGGTACGTGAGGGCGGTCGTCAAAATGACCGCCACTGGGTCGTTGAGACCGGACTCGAGCTCGAGCGTCGTCCCCACTCGGCGCTTGAGTTGGAGCCCGCTCTCGCGGAGCGTCGAAAAAACGGCCGCCGCATCGGTTGAGGAGACAACCGCGCCGATCAGGAACGCCAACGGCCAGGAAAACCCGAAAAGATGTGCCCCGACCCCGACGACTGCGGCCGTCCCCACGACTCCGACGGTTGCCAGAAGTCCCGCGGGTTTGATCCCCGCCCGAATCGAACTCAGGGGCGTATTGAGCCCGCCATCAAAGAGAATCAAGGCGAGCGCGACCGTCCCCAGCCGGAAAGCGAGGCGGTAGTCATCGAACGCAACGCCGCCGATCCCTTCCGACCCGGCGAGCATTCCAAGAACGAGAAACGTCAGGAAGACGGGGAGGCCGAAACGACCCGAAGCGCGGCTGAACAAGACGCTGACCGCGAGCAACACCCCGCAAGTCACCAGTAGCCAGGCGATCGAGATCGGTTCGAGAATCGGCATTTCTTATCTCAATTCCGTACGGGGTGCTCGGTCCAGTGATCGGGGATGCGACCGCTGGTTACCTGGCCGTCTTTCCGCTCGAGCGCCGCCGTCCGCGTTCGAGACGCGGACGCGCATCACGCTGGCCGATTCCGCTTGAGCTCGTCGCGGTTCTTGACGAGAAGAATCACCCCGGCGATCGGTGCGAGCAAGAGTCCGAAGAAAAACCACACCCATCCTTTGCGTTTGGTCATCTGGGCCCAATAGGCGCAGAAGATCCCGAAAAGAAATGTGACAAAACCGACGCTAGCGTAGTCATTGCTCATAACAACCCTCCCGATGGTTCAGCGGACTCGCTGGTCCGCGCGCGATCGATACGAAGCGACGTGTGGATCCACACATCAAGTCCACGCCCGGACCGCCAACGCGGCCAGCGCAAAAACGAGCGCGGCATTGATCGAAACGACGTACATGTAGAACACCGTTTTCAGCAACCCTGTTGTCGTAATGAAAGAAGGCCCCCTAGTATTGGACGACGCGGTCTCACACGTCAATCAAACAACGCCTTCATCGCTTTCTCTTCTCGGCGGTCCGACGCCACACCGCGCGAACCAACGGGATGAACGGCCGGGAGCTCTGGCGGAGCGACGGTACCGATGGATAGAGGCAAGCAGACCGAGGGCCCGGAGTACCGGCTCGCTCCAGTGCGCCAGGCGATCCAGCCACGAGGCTGAGTACGCGACACCCGCGGCGCCGGCTGCAGCGCCTAGTTAAGCCGCCGTGTTTGGAGTCCCCACCGACCGACGGCGCTTGCGGGTGACCGCGATAATCCATCCGACTGCACCAACCAACATGGCCGGCGGACAAATCATGATGGCTAGCAGGAACGCCGCGACGCTGAGGCCTTCCAGGAGACTGTGGACCACACGCACACTCGCCGCCTTGCTGGCCACCGCATCGAACACGTTGTGCAAGATGGCGAAAAGAACAAATCCGAGCACAGAGGCAAGAAAGAGGATTCCGTACTGTCGGGCCGTTCGCCAGGGGTGAACAAAGGCAAGAATGAAGGCAGCAGATGCGAGAAGGGCCAGCACGATCCCCGGTGGATTGTCGCTAACCGTGACGAGAGCGGCACCGACGGCGAAAATGCAACAGGCGGCCAGGAATAGAAATGTCCGTTTCCTGTTGTGCGGTGTAGAGAAGGCTTCGAACACAGGCACCTCCCATTGTGAGTAAGTAGTAACGGCTACCTGCAGCGCTTCAGGCGCACGAAACGCGGATAGTAGCTCAAGCTATCTGAGATCGCCTCGGAGAACTGGAACGTGTTGGTGGCATAGGTCAGCACAAGATCCGCGCCGGTGAGCGCGGGGTGCGCCTTGGCGGCATAGATCATGATGTTGGGTCGGTAGAATTCCGACGGTCGATAGAGCATTCTTGGCTCCGTCCAGGGACCCGTCAGTTCAGAAGCCGAGCGGATGGCCAAGTCCGCCGAACCGAATCCGACCGTCTGTACCGCGAGAAAGGTTCGAGCGAGATTGTCATAGTGGACGGTGAATTCGGACTGGCCGTTCTCGAAGACGGGCCAGCGCGGTGTCGAGGACGAGTCCGCCACCCAACCCAGGTCCACTCCCGCCCACCACTCCGGCGCCTGCAGATTCCCCTTCCGGACTTCTTCAACCGGCCAACGCACGACGTAGATCGGGTGCGACTTCACGGGCTCCTGTGAACCAAACACGTAGACGTGCCCGTCCCAGTTGAGGACGCCCGCCACGTTGACGCCCAGCGGATTCGGGGGTGTCTCGAGCCATGTCACGCGCCACCGGGAGGGTTCGTCGTCCGGATTCTCGACCATGGCGGCGCTCCAGCCTGCCGACTCGAATCCCAAACCTTCGGATGTGTTACGCACTCGGACAAGGAACAGGACCAGCCGATCCCCCAAGCGGACCCCCTGCCCGGGCCAGAATCGGTGACCCTCCTGCGCCCCAAAGAACGATGCGGGGCGGCCATCGACCGTCTTGCCCCAGCAGAACGTCATCGCGGCCCGCGATGGGTCGCTTCCGGTCTGGATGGCCACGCTGTTGCCGATCATCTGGGCACCCCGCCGCGTGTGGCGCCCCGATGGATCGATCCAGGTGTCCCCGAACAGCCAGAGCGTGCGTCCATTCCCGAGATCGACGGAGTACGCACCGTCCGACCCGGCCCAGTGCGGATCCCGGTGGAAGAGCAGATCAGCCTCAGGCCATGGCGATACCTCGAAGCGCGGCGTCGCCGCCGGCGCCTGGATCACCGCCTCCGGCTCCGCGCTCGGATCGCGCCGCCACACGCTCGGCTTGCCGAGCGCCCCGGAGCGCGCCAGGTAAGGACCAAGTACTGAACGCAGTTGCTCCGTCGTGCCCTGAAGGATAAGCCGATCCCGAGAGCCTAAATGTGCCAGTCCCAGCTCTCCGGTGTGGAGCGCCGCCAGCATTGAATCCGGCTCGAAAACTGCCCAGCGGATCTCGTCGGCACCAATGTCGAGGGTGAACAGCCCATGTCCTTCGAGCAGCAGGCCGCGGTAAGACTCCGCCAGATCCGTCTCGCGGGGCGCGGGCCAGACGTCCAGGACCATGGACTCCCCCAGCGGACCGAGCCTCGCCCCGAACCTGCTCACTTCCCCGTCGCTGTTCGAGTATTCGATCGCGTAATCGCGCCCGGCAGCGCGTGAGATGGCCACCCGATCCGAACCCGAGACTTCGACCCAATTGCCGAGCAGCCGCGGGTCGAATGTTGCCTCGGATTCGGGGACAACGGGATCGACGGAAACCACGCAACCGGCCAGGACCACGGAGAACTCCAGTATGCCGCCGAGTTTCCACATCGCTCTAATAGTTGAAACGATTTTCATAGACATCAGGGACAAGCCCTCTCTACTTAAATGCTACCATCCATGTCAGCCAGCCATCTTGCCCAGCATGTGATCAATGACCTCGCTATGCTCGTCCTGCGGACTGAACAGGATGACCTCGGCATCTTGGCCAACTTTGACGGTGTGTCCAGGTGGCCAGTAGAACAGGTCACCGCTGTTGATCACTTCATGTGTGCCGTCTGCATAGGTGATGGTGAGTTCACCTTGCAACACGTAGCCCCAGTGCGGAGATTGGCACAGGTCGCCCTCCAGCCCTTGGAGGAGCGGCGAGATGTCCGTACCGGCGCCGAGAGAAAAGTACTCGCCGCTGATCATGCCGTACCCGGTCGCGTCGCCAAAATTCGTTTCTTGTCGGGCTACGGCGCCTGGTACGTCGATTCTGACTGGTATGTCTTGTTTGGCTATGCGCATTGTTTGTTCCTCCGTTTTCGTTGTTGGGATGGAAACAGCAGTATAACGGGATGCGGATAAGCTGCGCCAAGCGGTGGCGCGAGGCCTGCCGCCGAAGGCGTCTGCAGGACGAGTGACGGAGCCATGGCGCCGGCTGCAAACGCTCGGCGACGTGCGGGTAGCGCGGCGGGACCTAGTCGCGAACCATGGCCTGCAGGAGGTACGGTTTGACGTTCTCTGTGTTGCCTGCAGCAACACCACCAAGTGGTCGCCAACCATCAAGAATCGCTTGATTCACGAGTTCGGATAGCTCCCGAGCAGCCCTCTCGAAGTCGGTGACAGGACTAAAGTACGCACATGCTGTGATGACCTGGTACTTCACGTGATCCTCCCTGAGTCTGGACTCCGCACGAAGCGCGCGGAGTTCGTTGCGGTCAGTTCAACAAGGGATCGACTCGCTGCATTCGAGAGTGCGCGGTGGCGCCAGCCGGGTCTCACGGGGTGGCGCCTGACGTCGGCATCAGCTGCGGCCACGTCCGCCACCCCGGCGGGCCGGCGCACCGCGTGCCCTGCAGGCGGCGTGACGGCAGCGGCCGTCAGCTGCATGCAGAGTTAGACACCGTATCGCCCTGACTCTGTTTGTCTCTTGCTCAAGAGTCGAGAATTCCACCCGTCGGCTCGCATGTGCACCCAGATCGACAATCAAGGAATATAGCCATTCACCGAGGGCGCGTCACCGGCCGAACTTCGCAACGAAGATGTCAAAACTGCCCGCGCTCGTAAGCGCACCACCGCCAAAGTCAACGGTGCCATCGAAATATCCCGTAACCATCGCGTTTCCCGAGGCATCGACGGCGACAGCTTCAGCAGCCTGATCACTCCCATCACCGAAGCGCTTGCTCCATAGGTGAGCACCCTCGGACCCGAACTTCGCAACGAAGATGTCCCAACCGCCTGCGCTCGTAAGCGCACCACCGCCAAAGTCAACGGTGTCCTCGATATATCCCGTGACGATCACGTTTCCCGAGGCATCATCGACGACAGCGTAAGCAATCTGAATACTTCCATCGCCGAAGCACTTGCTCCATAGGTGCTTTCCCGTCGAGGGTGGAGGATTGTTATCGGGGCCAGTACCATTGTCGCTGCACCCGATAGCCAAACATGTCCCAAGCACAAGCAAGAATACAAAAGCAGCCCGGCTCACGTCACGCATACCATTCCTCCTTTGCCCTGTAGTCTCTCATTCACGAATCAACACACATAGACGGGTCTAACGCAGCGGTCACCTGCAGCC
>Ga0315288_10002815_pt1 | contig 22328 bp, 31 predicted proteins | sample YL17G11_20_MG_FD_203454 | JGI IMG/M metagenome (GOLD analysis project Ga0315288, IMG submission 203454) | Sediment microbial communities from Yellowstone Lake, YNP, Wyoming, USA - YL17G11_20 | ecosystem: Environmental > Aquatic > Freshwater > Lake > Sediment | place: USA: Wyoming | collected...
AAGCTGCAGTTGTGCCAAAATCTTTGACATCGTTATACATAGACGTCCAAAATATTGTTTCAAATTTTCCGTCTGCGTATTTCGTACTTTTTTTAAGTTCATCATATATTTCTTTCATCTCATGTAAATTCAGAGATCCATCGTCGTTAGAATAAACATCAAATAAAATACAAAATGCTTCATCAAACGCCTTTTCTTCATTCTCCGGTATCTCGTTCGCGTCGGAAGTATTGAATTCCCATTTTATAATAAAACTGGCTGACGAGCTATTACTGACAAAACCAGTACGGATTTTCATAACTTCTCCTTTTAGAGGTTTATTTTGTTTTTTATTTCTTTGTCATGCAGCAGCGAGGCCAGCCAGGCATCCGATATGATTTCATTCTCCAAGCGCTCGCTGCAGATGGCGCAGTCCTTAAGATGCTCTCCGATCGTCTTCTTTTGATCTTCCGTAAGCAGATCCTGCCAATTATAGGCCGGATTGTTGATATCCCCGTTAAAAACAAAACTGTTTATGTGGCCGCCCTCATCAAAAAACTCATAATGAAGAAGGAATTCCTTGCCGCACATCCTGCAGGTACACAGCTCGTCTTTTTGAGTTGGTGTGTTTTCGCTTTGGTCCGAATACTTGTGATGCCCAAGTTCTACAATGTTGTTGCCGCATTTTAAGCATGGAACGACATCCTCGGAAATCTTGACTCTCTGTAAATTTTGATCGAACATGATTTTCATCCCGCTTTCTATGCGAGTTGTCTGCGATGACGCCTTGCATATTTTACATTATGATCAAGACAGGCGTTGCACAAGGCGATGCTCCTTTTCCTGTTGATGGAATACCTTCCGCATGAGCCGCATAGGCCTTTGAATATGCGATGGCGATGAACATACGATACGCATCGAATGCAGGTTTTCCTCCCAGGCATCAGCCTTCTTCGCCCACAGCTCCCGCATAATTTTTTTTTCAGGCTTTTTTTCCTGAACTTAAGTTTGACCAACTTATTGATTCCTTTGCATGAAGCGCATATCTTGAAGTGTCTTCCCTGTTGACTTTTCAATTCTTCCTGAGTAAGGCTGTGACCACATTGAAAACATTTATTTTTATGGTTTTTACGAAGGAGCCTGATTACATTATATACTTGAGTTTTTTTAACATTGATTTTCAATTTTCTGATAATATCAGGCACACTTTCCCCTTGTACCCGAAGAGTATAGGCCTTGTTCAGCTCCAGCCGTGTCCAAGAATGGTTTTTCTTGGACCGTATTTTTGAAGGATTAATATACCATTTTGGTCTGTTTTTTTCGCTTGTGCTCATTTTTTCCCTTTATGTCCGGGTTTTCGTAACAAGCTCTTCCTTTGAAGAATACCACACGTCTCCATTTATACTGAAAACGGTGTGACATAGCTTAGACCCTATTTTTGGCTTGGGCCTGTTTATGGGAAGACTTATTTTTATTTTCTCCTGAACCTGATCAGATCGGCCGAAAACGAAAATTTCCGTGTCTGATACAGCTATTCGTTCGACAAGAATCTGGATTACCTTTTCCTGAATATACATGTTTTCGTCCATAACCTTCTTACAATCCTGAATAAAACCGTTTGCCATTTCCAAGAATCGTTCCTGATACTTGACTGGAAGGTTCAGGAATTCCCTTACCAGAAGGGTCTTAAACCATTTCCGGTAGAGTTCGAACCGCTCCTTAATACCGTCAGGCATCATCTTTGGATTTCCCCAGTTCAATAGTATTATATATCACAACGGGGCAATTTTAAGGTAAAATTTTAACGCTTCTTTAAACTCTTGGGAACAACCAGTTTGAATTTGGCTCTGGTGTGCAGAGTTTTAGGTGAGTGCTTGAACCACGTGGGTTTGAACCGCTGCATCATTTTGCGGTGCTTCAACTGACTACGATGCATCCTCAGATAGCGCCTGCGCTGCATGCGGATGCGGGCCCTGTTCTTCCTATAGTAGAGTCGGGTATGAAGGCGCTGAAGGCCTGTACGGCGTCTTGGGGGCCTTATGCGAAGTCTGATGGCAACTTTGGTTATCATACATTAGCGCCTGAAAAAATACTAGATTATTATAGAAGAGCCGTTTTGGAGGTTTTTGGATTTATTGACAGCACGGTGGCCCCGATCTGCTTTAATCCGCGGTGAGAAGCTTGATCGTATCCTGGGCAGACGGTTATGATTTTGACCTCATTAAAAAACTTCAAACTAAGCTTCAAGCACATTCCTACATAATACTTCATAACCTGGCCTATGATAGAATGATCCGCGGTATCGGTCTTAATCTCCACAACATAGGCGCATAGTCCGCTCTGAACCATAAGATCGATTGATCCGTCCAAGACCGGATATTCAAAGCAAGCATCCTTAATCGGGCCCGTATAAGGCTCAAGTATGGTTTTACGATTTTTGTAAACATCTATCACCAGCTCCCTGTGAGGCTTTTCACTTTTTTCTAGTTCTGGAAGGATAACTTTTGCGAAATCGAAAGTGCTGCCTTCAAAGAGAACAAAACGACCTGTACAGTAGGCGCTTTGCATCTGCTTTAGCCTAACCTGATCATGCACATTTAAAACCTTAAAGGAGTCTGGAAAGTCACTCTGTTGTTTCTGCAGCAAGTGAAAATCTGTCTTGAAGTCTGGACTCTGAAGCAGGTAAGATCGAAAAGCCCGATAGTAGAGACATTCTGTTGTGGATTCTTCCATAAGAATCTGGGCACAGTCACAAGCCAAGCAATTGGCGGTTTACTCCGCGCTTCTTTTTAAATACATATTGTCTGTATTCAATGCAGTTTTTCATTATCTGCTCTACAGCGTCATATTCATTCAGGAGTTCTTCTACTTTTTTTTCAGTAAGATGACCCTTTTCTAGTTTTTCTTCTATTTCATGTAGTTTTTTTAATGGTCGAATGACCTTCTTATAGATGTTGTTATTGGCCTTCAACACAGATTCGTTACAGAGCTTATGACAGTTTTTGCATAAATATTTGTGTTCGTATTCCGGATAGGTCTCGGGAGGAAGAAACAGCTTCTGCACCCGTCCTTTGCATTTTTCGCAAACAAAAAACCAACGGTGTCCGCCCAGATGGTTTTTTATGAAGGTATAGGAAAAGTTTTGGCTGTCGACATGAAATTTTTTCAGCTCCTCCTCGGTGAACTTGAAAATTTCCTCCTCGGTCGAGTCTGGGCTGTTCTGGTCGACAATTTTCCTGATCTTTTTTTGAAGAGTCGAAATGCTGATTGCAGAGCATTGTTCGGAAACCAATCTCATATTTTTGTGCTCCTAAAAGCGATTTTTGGCTACGTTAATATAAAAAATATAAATAGATTATTAAAAAAGGACAGGAAGACCAATAAAAAGGCTAATAGGTTGGTCTAAATCAAGAGGGTGACGAAACAACAGTGGAGTCTGGTTCTTTTGGTTTTGTTTCTTTTTGACACTCTTTCCGTGTTATCGTTCGATAACACCCATAACACAATTCAATTTCTTCTTTATAAAAAGGCTCCATACTATCACGATAAATTTCCTGTCCTTGGCTGTTTACATCTTTTATCTTGCATGGGCGGACACCGCCGAATTCAGAATAAGTCAACAGACTACTTGATTCTTTTCCACACAACCGGCATGTCGCTCCCAGATTACTCATGATGATTTCCTTTTTTATGTTTTACGTTCAATTACTGCTATTGTATCATGAATGGCACCGCCATGATACATCAACAGTATTTTTTCCTGTTCAAAACCTCTTTTTTGCCCCATGGATACTGAATGATAGCCGAAAGTTATGACACAACCGTTCGTTGCTACAATTTCTTTAATGGTGTTTTTTAATTGATTGAAAGGAGATGCAACATATCCATTATAGAATTCCATTGATTTCCTGTAAGCGTACGGAGGATCCAATACAATTGTGTCGTACGTTTCCTTATTTCTTAAGAGAGTTTCTGCACATTCACGAGCATCGAGATGATAATTGGCGGGCATATTCGGGTCTATATCGTTTCGGGTTTCTTGGACATTAAGGTGAGTTTTTCCGGCAAACAAATTAAGGACCTTGCCTCTGCAGTTTTGTTCTACCCAGCCCTTTATACGCTTATTTGAAAAAGTGTATTTATTGAGCGGAGTCTTCATGTATTCAAACAGCATTTTGATATTTATAGATTATTATTGATGTTTTTTAAGGATAGAATATCTCGTCGATTTTTTTGATTCTTCAGGTTCAATGTTTATATCAGGGATTAATTCAGCGACTTTAGAAACATGACGACTATAGTTACACCGCGGACATTTAGGCTCTTCCCATCCTTCATATGTTCTCTGCCAATTATTCAGGCCACAACCAGGACATGTGTCGGGACTCGTCGGTGGGACGGGATCAGTTTGGCATGACTGCGGAAAATATATTCTTCGCTGGCCGAGTTCATCAGTTTTATTTTCTTCTTTGGGCCTGATTTCTGGGTTGGTTTCTGCCCATTTTTCTTCTAAATAACTGACCAAAAAATTTACAAGTTTAAAGCATCCGTAGCACGCCGAACAGGAAATAATGGGAATAAAAATCCAGAAAGAAATATGTTTTGCAATCAATGCTGATTTAGATGTATCTCCAGACGCTACAGTAGCAAGTAAAGCAGCACCTGATATTATGACTATACCAACAAAAATAAAAAAAACTGCTGTTTCAATATCTTCCCAAATATGTTTTAAAAACGTTAAAAAATGTTTCATGATTAAACAAGTGGTGTATTTTTTGTTTTTTTCGCTTCAAAATTTTTCTGAGCGTCTTTTGAGAATTTAAAATAAGGGGCTAGATAAGGCGGTATGGCTACAACCTCCCCTGTCCGCGGGTTACGACCAATTCTTTTTTTCTTCATCACAGGTTTAAAGCAGCCGAATCCTCGTATTTCTATTCTTGATCCTTCGGCAACCGAAGCCATGATTTCATCAATGAACGTATCAAAAATTAATCGTAGATCGCTGATAGATGTTAGGGATGATATTTCTTCTTTTTCAAATTTTTTTGCAACTCTTGTGCAGAGATCTTGTTTTGTGACATTCATAAACAGACTCCTAGAGTATTTTGGTTCTGAGAATAGCGTTTTTTACCTTGAAATACAAGGCCTGAAGCCAGCTTATCGGGGGCATCCCCACCTCATAGCGCTCCAAGGCCCATTCCAGGGCGCATATCTCCGGGTATTTTGACTCTTTGATGTTTTTCGTTTTTAGCTCATTGTCAAAAATCATTCTTATTTCTTCCTTAGAACACTGCGGAATAAAACCGTTACAGTTTTTACAATCCTCTTCCGTCTGACAGATATCAATAAGATGAGTGTTCGCCTTCAGATCTACAAAATTCTTATGAATCAGGCATAGTTTAATCGTATAAGGCTTGTTGTCGCTTCCGATAAATTTATAGCCGTAATTGTATTTACAATTATCGGGAATTTTTTTAAGTAGTTTTTTATACAGGGCCACCAATCGCCGGAATTTTGCTTCCTTCAGTTTTCTAAAAACCGCTCCTGGAGATCTCATAGGACTCCAGGTACTACCGTTGAATCCATTTCAATGCTGGACAGAAGCTCGTCACCACCCCAGTTAATGCCAAAAACAAACATGCCATGACCGGATTTCATGCAGAAACTGTCCTCAATAAAATGCATTTTGTCTGCATAAGGCTCGAGGATAGGGTCGTAATTATCCTTAAAACTCCAGATTTCTATCTTTTTCCCTATGTTTTTTAAATATTTGCAAAGATCAAGAAATTCGCTGTTGTTGTTTGTCATCAATATCCATTTTTCAAAAATGTCCGCTCGGGAAATACAGTCGATTGCGATAGGAATGGCTTGGGATGCATTGTACCGTTTCAGCGTTTTAGGAAGAGTTTTTACTTTTAAATCGAAACCTATTGACCTGATTTTTTTCTCAAAACGGTCATAATAGTTTGGATCAACACGATCCATATTTTTAATTGTATATACGATTCCTGAAATTAAATATTCTGTTTCTCGATTTTTGAAATGAGACCATATTGTGTCAAAATCAAGTCTTTTAGGTGCGGGGTCGTTCTTTAAATTATATCTTGGTTGTGACTCCCTGTTAATAAATTCTAATTTTTCTTCGTGCTGGTGCTCCCGATTGAAAAATTCCTGTTTTTTCTGATATCTTTGAACGCGATCTTCTCGATAGGACGATCCTTTATCTCTTTGGGGGATAATAAACAGGCTTTGAAGATCTATTTGAAGAAGTGTAGATAAATTTTCCATTATTTTTCTCTCTCTATAATCACGCCATGAGGAGAATCCTTCAATTTATATACCCGATCGGCAAAGGCGCTGAATCCGGCGTGCTGGGTTACCAGCAGCAAATCCAGATTAAGCTTGGTACAAAGCTCCCCCACGAATCTGCTGGTGCTGTATATGTAATCAGTACCTTCGTCGCCGATTGGCCCGAACGTCTCATCAAGAATAATAAATCTGGCAAGATTCAGCTTGATCATGCAGACGATTCGAAGAAGGAAGCTTTCTATGACGGCGACGCTTCCCCCGAACGACCCAAACATTCCTTCGTGGTCCTTGTTAACCGTTTTCAGTGTAATATAAATACGGTCGTTTTTCTTCTCGATTACCGGCTTAAAAGACAGATCCTGATCTTCAAAGGCGGCTTTCAGGCCGTAGGTGACAAGGCCCGCCATCTTGTTTATTTCATCCCTGACCAATCGATCAAGCAGATGCTTGAACACCTGACTGACCTTCGACAGGACATCTATTTCATTTTTTGTCGACTCGATTTCCTCTATCAGTTTTTTTTCGCTGCTTTTTAAGGACTGATAGAATCCGTCGATTTTATCTATTCTGCTTTGAAGGGCTACTGACATTTAAATTTTCTTTCAATATTTGATATCTGTTTTTAAATTTGGATTTTGATTTCTTTAAGAAATTTCTGGAATTATTACGGCTTATTCGTTGCAGTGTATCAGCAATAGCCTTGTCGGGAAGAGCCATAAAATCAACAGCCTGATCCTCAAGAAGACTTTCGTCCGCTCCAGGCAGGATATGTTTAGATAGTTTAACACACTGAATAGATTTTTCTTCAAATCTTATCGCCTCTGTACTGGCTCTGTTTGAAACATGTTTATTCATTTTTTAAACTTCTTCTTTTGACCGGACTACCGCAGCGACAGAAGTAAAAGGTTTCATGACCTTATTGTCTTTTTCCGTTATTTCAAGATTAGCCTTATTATATATGATAATTTTCTTTTCTAGGACAAAAAAATCGATGTCTATCCCGCCGAATTGAGAAACAGTATCTTCAAGCAATCGGCATTCCGTCACAAAAAAGGTGTCGGCTGCGTCTTTTATTTTTTTGCAGTCCATAAAATCCTTGGACGAACGATCGGCTACCGTTGAAAGACGTAGCGTGTCCGACTCAAAAACTCCCTTAATTCCTAGATTAATGTTTCCCGTTATGTGAAAACAGCCGAGTTTTTTAAGAAAAGTCTTCTTGTTTATCGTCCACCCGCCGACCTCTGGATCCTTCACGCTTACAGGAATTTTAGGCATTTTTGCTTTTACTTTTGTAAAACCAAAAGCATGAGTCTTGTCCGGGGATGCAAAAATGATATTGTTGCTTGTCGTCTGGATTAAAACATCCTGCAAGTCTAAGTTGTTGATTAAGTTCATGATTGGAGAAAGAATAGATATGGGGAGAATAATTTCATCAAGTCCAACTAAATCAGGACAGGTAAAGGCTCCAGCCACCGTGCTCCCGTTTGAACCGTATAAAACCCCATTGGAAATATAAAGGTTTGAAAAGGTTTTGTCCTTCGGCTCCAAAAACCCTTTGATAAAACGAATGCCTTCAAGCAGAACGCCGGCATTTATTGTTTTGAGATCGTAGGCTTTTGAAAACATTTCTCCGACAGGAGCATACTGACTTGGATCAAATGAAGGCAGGGATATAAACGACTCCTCCGTGTTGGAAAAGAATATCTGAACGGTTGCCTTTTCAGAGTCATACAAAAAAGTTAAGGAGTCAGATTCAACCGTTTTCAAAAGAGTTAAAATTTTTCTTGGGTCAATTGTGAATCTGCTGTCGACCTCGGCTGGAAGCTCCATTACTGACTGTGCCAAGAGATTTCTTTTATCAGTTGATAGGATCTTAAGTGTCTTGTTTTGAAATTCAAACAGACAATGCCCGGTAACGGAACTCTCCGTGTTTTCCGTTGCCAAACAGGCAATGTTCATGGCCTTTTTTAACGCAGCGCTTTCGATAACTATTTTAAACATGAGTTCCCTCTATTCAACTTCAATGGAACTTAATTTTTGTTCAATTTCGGTTGTCATAGCTTCTATTTCGGATAAGGCTTTGTTCAGCTCGGTGCGCTTTGACTCTTTTGTTTCCGAAAGTTTTGTCGGGTCATACCCTTTATCCGTAATCTCTTTGATGAGAGCTTCAAGTTTGGTTCGTTCGTTTTTAAATCGCTCCTCAATCCGGATTTTATCCTTTTCCAGTTTGTCCAGTTTTTCCTTTACCGCAGTAAATCTCTGAATTTCATCCATTGGAAGACTCCTTTTTCCGTATTTCTGAATAACGAAACATAATTTAATAAAGCAGGAACAAGTGACAGATCAACAAGACGAGCGCTGCCGAAGCAGCTGACAACAATCAACAAGGATCAACAAGAGCTTTGGGTTACGGGCTTTATCAACAACAAAGTTATATGAGCCCGTATCACCCAGCCAGTATTGGATCTGGTAGTTGCACCAGAAAAGTCCTGAAGATTGTTCGGTGTTTCCAGACCACCTGGACACCTAGTCACTGTCCTGCCATTTTATTCAAGTTCTGATGACAAATCATCATAGTTAATATCAACATCAATCTCCGTCACTGCATTGCTCTGTTTGATCATCTGATCGATCCTGAACAGAGCATTGTTGATACGGACTATTTTCTTATCCACCTTTTTAATATCATAGGTGGGCTCATTAATTTGTTCAGTCCCGTTAATGTCCCGGTGAATAGAACGAGAGGTCGTGTTGTTTTTGACCTCTTCCAACTGCTGCCGACGCTGAACAAGAGACTTTTGCATCGAAAGCAGGGCATTGATTGAATAAGAAGCCATAGTTCCAGTTCTCCTTTCTTTTAATTATTATTTCCGATTCAAACAAAAAAATAAAGTAAAATCTTCTTGTTCATAAGGTTATAAGCCTATTTCAACGAGCCCGTCCTGATCTGGAAGTTCCAAATTCGGTGTTTTTCTCCTGTCTGCACGGGCTTTCAGGCAATCCAGACAGATGGTTTCATAAACACAATATCTACAGGCTTTGTAACAAGGGGTGGCTTTAAATTCCACGTCTTTTGTCATCTGACTAATACTAGACGATAGTTTAGCTCTAAATTCATTGAGAATATCGAGGTTTATGGGTACGGGTATGTAGGTGTTAAATCGATAGTAAAAGAATCCAAGCTTTTCTGGCATTACCTTAAAATGAAAATAATATAATAAGGCATAAAACAGAACCTGATTGGCATCAACGTTTTTTCCGATTTTGTCCGTCCCCTTGCCGTCAAAAATCATTATGGAGCTGTTATTTATTGCATCTGCATGAACAAAATCGATGCGCCCCGTAATATCCGCATCCTTAGTCATGACCGTTATGCTGACTTCCGATTTCGTATTAAGGAAAAAATTCTGATTTGACGAATCCATAATGACAAAAACATCATTAAACGCTTGCTCAAAAATCTCTTCTTTGGAGTATTTGACAAAAGAGGCGTTCCAGTCAACAGACGTGGTCTCCAGAATGCCTTTGTAAATTTTGTCCAGTTTAAAACGTATCTCTTCTGGAGGCATATAAGGCATGGTGAATCTCCAGATATTTGAAAACATCTGGAAAAATTTTTCAGTCAGTTTTCCATATAGCGTGAAATACTCGTTTTTAGGGACAGGGGGCGGCAGTTTCTGCCGGTACCGGAGAAAATACTTCTTCGGGCATTCCACAAAATCCTTCCAAGCGTGGTAACTGATATTCATATGGCTTCAGCCGACGATGCGGTTAGCGGCGCTGGTGTAAACGAAGTATCCGCTCGTCGCCGGTGGGGATCATCAGTCCAGGCATTTAATCTGGACGTTCTTGTAAAGGGATATCTTGCATCAAATGTCTGCATATGTCCGCATCTGTTACATCTATGCGGATATTGAGGAGGATTACTTGTCAAACAAAACCCGTCTGACAGCATTTCTCCTTCTCTACAGGCGTCGCAAACGTATGCCACCTCTTCCTGTCTTATTTCATATCTTCGTTCCATTTTAAACTCCCGCTACGGCAATAGCCATAGCCTCATTAATGAAATCCATTGTCCTGTTTTGTATGATTGCCGACAGCTTCATTTCATTTAAAATGGTTTCAATGTTTTTAGTCGGATCGATCGGAGAGCCCTCTTGGGCCTCCTTAATCAGATACTCAACAAACACCCGCATTTCAACAGACTCGTTTTTTTCCTCCTCCCGTTTTTCCAAATTAAACACTTCCTCGGCTGGTTTTATTTTTAACGGGATGGAGTCGGTCAGAATCGAGATTTTTCCGTTATCCAGGCATACTTTTACATATCCGATTTTCGGCTTATGGTCTATGTTTTCGTCAGACAGTACCCCGCGGGCAATGGACCCGAGGTTAACGAATGTTTTTCCCTTAATGGTCTGTATTCCCTGATCGATATGATAATGCCCAAGAACAAAAATGTCTGGGCCGAGTCTGGAAAGCTCGTCATAGCCGTAAAGGCGCTCCTTAAACACATTTCCCGACTGAGGCCCTGCATAGATGTGCATTAGGCAGATCTGGATCTGACAGTCTCCTTTGGGGGGTATGTGAAGCTTATCAAGATCCAAATCTTCAATATACGGAACTCCGACAAGAGATATTTTCAGATCTCTTTTTGCAATTGTTTCCTGAGTCAGCCCTTGAATTTCTCCTTTTGCTGCGGTAACCTGCGGTGCAAGATTTTTAAGCGTCCCGTCTTCAAAAAGGACTCCCAAAGGCTGAGATGTAAGACTTTCAAGATTGTTCCCGAATAAATCATGATTTCCGGCGATCATGTATCGAGGGCACTTGATTTGTTGAAAGGCCTCGACCAACTCCCGATTTAACGAATGACTGTTATGGGCGGGTTTTTTTAGATTGTACAGATCCCCCGCAATCAATATCGCATCGGCTTTAAGTTTCGAGGCGGCTGATCTTATTTGCCCTATTTTATCAAAAACAGTCTCCTTGAAGTTATCAACGCGGGATCGGGGATTCCCGTCGCTGATATGGATGTCGTTTGCTGTTATGAAGACCAGTTCAGTCATAGTTTAGCTTCTATTTTTTCAGCCAATTTAGGACGATATTGTTTTAAATAATCAACCAACGTTATTATATCTTCCGTGGATTGAACCTCGGTATTTAAAAAAACAATTTCGGCCTGTTCATCTGTTAATCCTTCATCTTTAAATGCTAATTTTGTTTTTAACAAATGGTCATCTTTTTCTAAAACATTCATTTTTCCTCCTCACAAAGCACTTTTACATAATGGGCACATTTTGAATTGTTTATATTCGGCATCAATTTTGGCCCAATCATCTGTTATTGTATTGTTTTCCTTTTGCATGTCTTTAACTGAGTGAGCTAGAGTTAAAAAATTAGTCTGAATATTGGTCAGCCTAGAAACAACCTCGATCTGCTCTTGGATTTTTATTGAGGATTCGATCAGTTTATTTAAATCTTTAAGTTCAGACACGGCGGATTTGCATTTATTAAAACATAAAACGGATTTTTTAAATCTTTCGACTAGGTCATTAAGAATACTGATTTCTGGAACCAACGCAGACATTTTTGTCGTGTCCGGAAAAATCAATAAAGTGACTGGCTTTATTTTTTGCACTATCTCAAGAGTTTCATGAAACTTTTTGCAGACACTTTCGAGCCACTGATAGTCAAAAATAGACGTTTCAGCAGACAGCGTATCTGGCAAGGTTATTAGCGTAGCTGGTTTGAGCCGCTGCAGGTTTTCTGCGGAGAGCCTAAACTTATCACAAACAGCTTTCAGCCACTGATAATCATTCAAGTCTGATTCTTCTTTTTCTACGACAGGTACCTTTAAATTTTTTATGCCTTTAAGTCTGTTTACCGAAAAGCTTAATTTTTTTAATTCAATTTCATACAAGTCTATTTCTGACAAGTCCTTTTCTAGCTTCTCTTTTTTAATACACAGAACTTTAAGTGCCTCGTTTTTAGTCTTAATTTCATCAAAATCCTTAAATTTCAGTAGTTGATCCGTTAGTTTAATCAGATCTGATTCCCGCGTCTTCAGAAGGGATTTCGAAGCCCTTAAACTTTTTTGACAAAGAGCATCAGCCTCATTAATCACATTAATGTTATAAATTTTAGACAGTACTTCAGTAACTGTCGGTCCAGGTTGATTAATAAGAAATAGCTCTTCAAATTGGTGGGCAACTAGAGGATTGCACTTTTCGTCTCCAATCTCCATTTGCCTGAAGCCAGCATCCAGTATTGTTTTTGGAACCGACCGGTTTAATCCAGAATATGGCTGATCATTGACTTTATAAACAGATTTCTCGCCCTTTTTCCATTCAATTGAAAGTCCGTCTTTTTTTATGTCAACTTCTGTTTTTAGTTTCCCCCAACGAATGAATTCGTTGCCAGTTCTGTTAGTGAGTGCGGCATCAATAGCCCGGACAATAGCACTTTTACCGAGGTTATTGCGGCCGACAACAACAGTAAAACCCTTGATTTCAAAAGAAAGATCGGAAATGCTTTCGAAATCCTTTATTTTTACTTTAATCATTTCTTACCATGTTATTTTTTTTCTTTTTTCTTTTTATTTTCATCTGGATTCAATACTTCAATAGTATCTTCATTTTCAAGATCTGCAATTCCTCCGTGTTTTTCTTTTTTTACAAAAGTCTCGGCCGTTTTTTGAAGAGCTGCTCCAAGATCTTCTGCTGGGCTAGGTTCCACATCCTCCATATCAGATGAAACGGATTCCATGTCTTTCTTAACTTCTTCATCAACCTTTGGCTTTACCGTCTTAATTAATAGATCCACCATTTTCTGATCTTTCGCCAGGACTCTTCTTAGTTGTTCTTCGTTCTGTTCATCAAAAATAGTCTTGTCTCCGATATCAAATCTAAGAGAACTTTTTGATTTTTTAATGATTTTTGTATTACAAGCCAGTTCAATAATTGATCGTAAATTATCAAAGCCCTCCCCAAACCGGATATAAGCTGGACCAGAAAAATAGGGCTTATCTATTTTATTTTTAGCTATTGAAACTTTAACCATCACATTCAAGGGTTCCTTTTCTTTTTTTCCAGTAACTCTGCTGATTACATTAATGTGTTCAATGGTGCTGGTACGCATTTTGATACGGACGGACGAGTAATATTTAAGGGCTTTTCCACCACTGGTTTCTTCATTTGGGCCTGGCTCGTACATGCTTTTTTTAATAACCGACCGGAGCTGGTTGGTAAAAAGAAGACAGGTATTAGCATCCGGAATAAACTTAGTGATGTAATTTAAAGATCGGGACATCAGCTGTGCCTGCAGACCTATACGAGCGACATCATCAATTTCTCCTTCAATAAAGGCTTTCGGAGTCATTGCGGCGACGCTGTCAACCACCACCAACCAGGGTTTCATTGCGAGTGATGAAGCAATCAGACCCATGCCGTGTTCGAAATTATCTGGTTCAATAAAGATAAATTTATTTTGACTCAAATCGAGTCCAAGATTTTTAGCATAATCTTCACTGAAAGTGCGTTCGAAGTCTGCCCAGACCACCAGACCGCCTAATTCCTGAGCTCTTTTGCACGCGCTTATCCCGAGAGTAGTTTTACCACAGGATTCGTTTCCGAAAACCTCAACAATATGGCCCCGAGGAAGGCCCCCTTCTCCAGATTGAGAAATGAGCATATCCACGACCCACGATCCTGTTGGTATGAAATCAATCTTCTTTTTTTCATTCAAATTTTTAACGGCTCTGCGGTCCTCCTTTGAAAGTCTTTTGTAATATTCTGCAGGAGATATTGCTTTTTCAAACATTGGACACCTCTTTGATTATAGTGTGTGTTTTTCTTGGCTGTTTTGTATAGTCAAAAAACTGATCATTTTCTCTGTATATTATTCCGTAGTAATCGGTAACTCCTTTTTTCTTACCACGAGTATAAGTGTGCTTGCCGAAAAACATATCCTTTAAAATATCCGGTAAATCATCGTCTTTTATCGTCTTCAAAAAATGCCATCGGTAGAAAAAACTTCCTATTTTACCAGCAAAATAAGCGTCAGCACAGTGCTCTGCAAATCTTTTCCCGTGTAAACCTAATTCGGTTTTTGCCGCATGATTTACGTGATGTTTTGTCATTTCTCTTGGTTTTACGCCCGGACACGCAAATTTTTTTAAATTGTGATTTTGTATGTACAGGACATAAATATTGAGGTCAAGAAAAACTTCGTGGATGAATTGATTTAAAGCAAATAATAATTCAGTGTTCCAGTCTTGCAGATAGGGCGCTTCCATCGATAAAAAAGTAATTTTATTATCAATCAGAAACTTTCGTACACGCTCTCTCTGCATAACTAAGCGCTGAACTAACAGCCCATCTGAAGGATCCGTCTTGAACATGCCGTGTTGAAGCAAGGCCTCAGGGCCCTGCTTCAACTCGTCAAGAAGAACCCACCCAAAATGAGTCAAAGAAGGGTCGAATCCGGCGATCATTTTAAAAGCCGCTTTTTTAAATCTGCGACAGAACTTGATTGAGATCCAGTTTCTGAGTTGGATCGACGCCCGTACCAGTGTTACCACTGAGAAGATCCCGGATTTCCTCAACAGTCATGTCGCTTGCGATGCCTTTTTTAATGTAATCCCAGATTGGCTTCGCTTCTTCAAGAACCTTTTTCTTGAACTCTTCCCTTCCCTGCCAGATTATCTCGCTGCACGGCGTGATGTTCAGATGCTGATAATCGTCGTTGTCGCAGGAAACCTTGATGTCGTGAGTTGCCAACGGGAACTCGTTGTTGATGGCCTTAAGCTTAATAAATGTTGTGTCTGAAAAAATCCACGGATAGAGCTCATAACTGAAAGGCTGTTTTGGAGATCCCAGCTTATCGGTTCCGTACTTTATAAGGACTGACCCTATCCTATATTTCGGGGCACCAAGCTTTTCACAACAGAACCCTTTCTTACAATAAAAAAACCTCTCTTTGAAATGAATTTTTGCTCCTACAAACATCGCTTTCGGATCGGTGAAAACAATGGCTCCGCGATGTATCTCACCCTTTTTTCCTTTGTACTTCTCGAAAATACCACCTTTAATGTCTTCGTTTTCAAAACCAAACGTCGACAGATTGTCCGCACCCATATTAATCACTCCTTTAGCTTTTGTGTGTTGAACTGAGACAAATATTGACTTAACATTAAGTCAAATTCAGTTCCTTCTTTTGGCTTTTCTTCTTGTTTCAAATCACGCATTATGTCTGGCGTATTTGAAGTTTCTACAGACCCTTTAACTAGTTCTATTTTTTGTTCCGGTATACCTCCCACGATAGTTAATGGTTTAGTAATTTTTGGTAACTCCTGGGCACAAGACGATACTGGGCCTGGTAATTTCACAGGAGGCCCAACCTGACCCAGTATTTTGTCAAGATCAACCACCTCTGATGCGGTAGTTTCAACAAGATCACTTGAATTAAAAGCAGGAAGTAAATCTTCTCCATCAATAATTTCTTCCGATTCTTCCTCCAAAGCTTCTTCTTCAAGATTTTTAACAAGATTAATTACAGACTTTTCAATTTTTGATTCTTGAACGCCCGTTGCAGGACAAGCATCGGTTTCCTTTTCAGGTATTGAAGGATTATTAATTTCAACACTGCTAGGTATTGAAGGATTATTAATTTCAACACTGCTAGGTATTGACGGATTATTAATAACGGGTGCGGTCACAATTAAATCAGTAGGCAACAAACTATTGATATCGAGCGGTTGAGTTGGGTCTTGTGCTACTGATTCTTCGATTTTTGTTTGGGCATTCTGAAACAAATCACTCTTGCTCAATTCAGCCATCAAATTTTTAACCGAGTCATCTGTAATCGGAAGGCTTCCAAGTTTTATTTGAGATTCCATTAGGCGCAGCTGGGCTTTTATATCCATGTTCAGACGGGCAAGGTTTCTCAACTTCACATTGATTACTCCCAAGAGCCCTTCGAGATCCTCGACCTCATTTTTATAGTTTTTTATTTCATTAATTTCATTTTTCAAGCAAGTGTTTGCTCGGGCTTCGCGGTCCCTGGCATGGGCTACGGCTAAGATTTCAGGATCACTTGACAGGAGTTTGTCCTTGGCCTGTTCAAATGCCGACTCTGAATTATTCAAAGCTCTTCGCAGAACAGACAATTCTTTACTAACATGAATATAAAATTTTTCTACTTCTTCAATGCTGATATGACATTCCCCGATTTTTTCGCTGATATATCTGGGATCCGGAATGTTTTTTGTCTCAATCGTTATCATCATTGAAAACAAACGATCATAAATAGAATTTTTTTCTTGGTCTTTCATCCTAACCTTTTTAATTATGACTTTTAAGGTTCTTGCACCTCTTTATGTTTGGTGCAACACAATTCAACTCTTTAATAATAATATATGCTTTAAAAGATTTATTAAACTAAAAAGATTTCTTGCCTTCTAAGTGTATGATTTCTAAAGGAATGGACTTCTCGCATAATTTATTTAAAAAATGTTTTATTTCAGATTTATCTTCCGCCTCCCCTAAATAATAGACAGATGTAATTTTGACAGAAACAAGCATTTTTAAATCATCGAGCGTTGGAAAATAAGTGCTGAATAATGAAACATCGCCCAGATTAAGGTCTTTACATTCTAAAACAGCCGCCTGTATGGCACTTAATTCCCACTGTTCTCCTCTTATAATCTTCTGGTTGAACCCGAACGAAAGAATCTGCTTATGTCTGGCAATGGTGGCTCCGTGTCCTGGTTCGCATTCTGAGAGCTCTCCGGCTCCGATTGCTGATTTGATGAAGAAGATTTTTTCTCCTGGTTCAAGATCAGACATTGTTTTATCCTTTCGCCCAAAATTGTGTTGCGTCTTGTGACTGAAGTGTTGTCAATAGCTCGTTCAATTGCGGACCCGTGGCCTATCACTATAACCTTCTCCTTGGCCCGAGTCAGAGCCGTATAAAGAAGATTTCGTTGCAGCATGTTCTTTCCGAACTGATTGATGAACAGAAGAATGACAAATTTGTATTCTTGGCCCTGTGCCCGATGTACGGTTAGGCTGTAGGCAAGCTTTATACGATCATTAAGGTCTTCAACAGACAGATCTATAATGCGGTCGTCAATTTGGATGTTGACTCTCCCTGCTCCCAATGCAATAACTTTTCCTATGTCTCCATTAAAGATTTCATTGGCATAATCATTCTTTTTTACAATAATTCTGTCGCCGCGACGTAATGTGAACTCCTTTAATCTTATTTCGTTTAATGAAGGTGAAGCAGGATTCAGAGCTCCCTGAAGTATTGCGTTCAAGGAATCTATCCCGAGCGGGCCAGTATTTCGTGCGGTAATAATCTGGAATTGTCTTTTTTCAGCCTTGAATTTATCCGCCAGAGCCACAACAATCTTTTCTATTTCCCCAATCTCCTTTACTCGCATGAAGTAAATATCGGCGGTAGGGTCGTTCTTGAACAGCTCCAGATCCATATCCCCGTGAATGATTCGGTGTGCTGCCTTGATGATGTCCGAGGCTTCATCCTGTCTAAAAATTTTGTCCAGTTTGACGACCGGAATTTGGTCGCAATTTATAAGCTCTCGAAGGACATTGCCTGGGCCCACTGATGGTAGTTGATTGTGGTCGCCTACAAAAATAATGTGAGTTTGTTTCTTTAAAGCTGAAAGAAGCCTATAAAACACCTCTTGATCGAGCATTGACACTTCGTCAATGATAGCGAGATCCGTTGAGAATTTATTGACCTCACCATATTCCCAATCATTGCCACGATAGCCTAATCTGCGATGAATCGTGTAAGCATCATATTTGATAACGGTCGACAGCTTCTTTGCTGAAATTCCGGTTGGGGTCATGCAGGTAAGATTCAAGCCTGTTTTTTGTGCCAGCTGAACTATTGCCTTCAATATCGTGGTCTTGCCGGTGCCTGGGCAGCCTGTGATGATGAAAACCTTTTTTTCCGAGAAATAATGAAGAGCTCGTTTTTGTTCCTCGCTGAGTTCAATACGATTTTCACATTCAAAAACTTTTATATATTCATCAACCGCCTTTTCATCAAGAAGAATGTAAGGAGATTTCTCCTCCATTATGTTTACTATCTTAGATGCGGAATCCTTTTCAAATCTATACTGACGTTTGGAATAAACAAGATTGCTGCCTTCAAAAACAATCCGGTCTTCTTTGGCCAGTTCCCTGGCCATGTTGTAAATATCCCAGTCGTTGATGTCCGTCCCAAGAAATTTTGTATTGGTCTCCACGCAATGCCGATTCACGTAATCCAAAATTTCTTGAACAGATAAAAACAAATGGCCGTCCGCAGGACATTGAAAATCAAGAAGATAGAAGATAAAAGCCTTTAACCGTTCAGGGCTTTCCTCAGGCATACCAAGCTGTCTTGCTATGAAATCAACGGTTGTGAAGCCAAAGTCCTCAATATCAATTAAGCAATAAGGGTTGTCGCGTATGACCTGCTCTGCATTTCCTATGCGTCCTCCGAAATGAGCTAAGATCTTTTTGACTCTTTTTTCCTTTAAGCCGAGAGAACATAAAAAAGCTCTTAAGGAATAAATAACCCGCTCTTCAGCCCATTTCTGACGATTTTCCTGCCAAGCCGTTTTTATTGCCTCGGCACAGACTTTTCCTATGCCTGGTACATCCATTAATCGGTCAGGCTCATGTTCTATGATCTTTATCGCATCCATCCCGAAAAAAGAAATGATTGCCTCCGAACGTTCGGGGCCGATATTATAGGCTATGCTGTCAAGAAATATTTTTATGCTGGCCAGTTCCTGAGCATTGTGAACAATGGTGTAGGATTGGGCTCTGAACTGATGCCCGTATTTTGAGTGGGTTTTGTAATCACCGTGAAAGGATGCAACCGATTCCGGAATTATTTCAGGGCCAAAATCTCCTGTAATAACGAGATTTTTTCCTGCTGGAGTCCTGGTGTTCAGAACCTTGAATCCTGTTTCTTCGTTGGAAAAGACTGTTCGTATGACTGTTGCTTTTATTGTTTCCATTTTTTATTGTTTTCCGTACCACGAATCTCCTCTTTGACAGAAAAAGTAATCACTCACAAGGAAATCAAGACGCTCAATGTTGTTGAGTTTCTTTTTTGATCTCCAGTTGTTAATGATTTCACAAAGTTCTTTTCTTGCTGCACGCGGCACATGTATTGGTCTGCTTACTTCTATTTCAACTCGTGTTTCTTGAGTTAACGGGTGTCGAAAAAGCATTTCAACCCCATCGAAGTAGAGATGAAGACCATCATCGTCAAATAAAGGCTCTCGAAACAAAAGTGGTAGATTACTCATCATTCCTCGAAAAGTGAATTTGTTTTTATTTTCGGTTTTGATTGAATCACAATTTCCCCAACCAAAGACATAAATGCTTGTTCGTTTATGGTTTTACTACCATACTGTTCTGCTTTTTTGGATTTTGATGATCCTTTATTTTCATTGCAAACCAGGTAGGTTGTGGTTTTAGTTACGCCAGAGTCATTTTTTCCTCCGTGTTTTGTGACCAATCCTTGGAAAAATGATCTTGGCTGAGACATTTCTCCGGTAAAACAGAAGCTCATCCCTGACAGTTTTCCACCAACAGTTTGAGATTGAAGTTCTACATGTTTCAGAACTTCTGAGATTTGTGCATCATAAGCTTTTAATCCGGATACGATACTGGTAGCTGATACTGTAGAATAGCCTTTAATGGCTGATATTTCTTCTATTGTTGCCTTTTGGATGCGGTCGATTGTTTTAAATGTTTTGATTAAATCTTCTGCAGTTTTATCTGAAAGAGTTGGTATTCCCATTGATGCAAGGAATATGGCCGGAGCCATCTTCCTTCGATCGTTAATATTCGAGATGATTGTATCGGCTGATTTTTCTCCCCAACCCTCAAGTGTTGAAATATCTTCTTTTTTTAGTTTGAATATATCCGCTATTGACCGTATTACCCCCATATCATAAAATTTTTCTACAAGAGCTTCTCCAAAATTATCAATTTTTACAACTTTTATAAAATTCAATATTCTTTGAAAACTCTTTGCCGAGCAAATATCGTTAGTACAAAATAATTGAATTCCATTATTTTCCAACACTGATTTACACGCCGGACATTTGGTAGGTATAATAACGGGAATATTTTTATGTTCAATAACAGAGATTAATTTAGGTATAATATCCCCTTGCTTGGTTATAGTAACCAAATCCCCCGTTCCTATTTTCAATCGTCCTATTTCAGCCACATTACATAAAGTGACTTTAGATATAATAGAGCCATCAATTTCTACAGGGTCAAGGTGTCCCAGCGGTGTTATCACACCGGTACGGCCAACTTCCCAAGTTACCTCTCGCAGCACTGTCGCGGCACTTGGGGGGTCAAACTTCCACGCTATCTGTCCTTTTGGCCGCCCATTTACCACACCCAGCTCCTTTTGTTTTCCCCAAGAGTTTATTTTTATTACCACCCCATCTATTCCAAATGGCAACGCGTTTCTTTTTTCTTTAAACTCTTTGTACACTTCAATCATTTTTTCAACATTTCCTACAACATATGGGACGGTTTTTAGTCCAATTCTTTTTAAGAATTCTATTTTATCATTCTCATTTATAGGAAAATCACCCATTTTGACATCATAATGAATCATTGATAAATATTGGCAAAATTTTCCATCCAGTCTTCTTGAAATTCCTGAAGCAGCATTGCGACAGTTTTGGTAAGGTTTTTCGGATACGCTGTTGATGCGGTCTAAATCTTTTTTATTAAGAATAATTTCACACCTGACGGAAAATTCATCTCCCATCTCAAATTCTTTTAAAATAGGAGATGGTGCCTCCACAAAACCACCCATCTTTTTAGCGTTTGGAGTTATATTTTCACCAGCGGCACCATCCCCTCGAGTTATAGCTTGAATGAATACACCATTATTAAATTTTTGACTTAAGCTAAGACCATCAATTTTTGGTTGAATGACGAAGGTTTCCCCCTTATGCTTGTCGGCCCATTTTAAAAAATCTTTTTCGGTATGGACTTTTTCAAGACTTCCCATGAAGATGTTGTGTGTGGCCTTTTCCCATAAAGGGGACGGCTTATCGCCGATCTTTTCAAAATAAGGATGCTTTGGGTCATTGGCTTTCAAGGTTGCCTGTAAAGCATCGTATTCTTGATCGGCTATGATAGGATGACCAGTATTATGATAGGCGGTATCGGCCTTTAACAATTTTTGGGCAATTTCATTTAATTCCTGCTCAGTCACTTTTAACCTCCGGTTTATCTACATCGCTTAAAGACAGCCAATCTTTCTTCTGCTTCCAGAATTTTTTTACCTCGCCAAGGGAATAAACGTCTTTATTTCCAGAATCATCAGAAGTCCAGGTCCCATCCCTTTTGTTTATTTCCAACACTTTAACAGGATTGCCATAACCTTGGTATTTTACCAAAACCCCGATTTTAAACCATTTCGGAAGTTTTGTAGGCTTGTGCTTCATAACTGATTATATATCTTACAAAAGAGATTCTGGAGGATTTTCTTCAATATTTTCTTCATCATCAATTTCATCAACAATGGTCGACATTAAATAATCAAGCTGTTCAAAGCCTTCTTTTGAGATTTTTACAAGATCGGATATTTCCTGTTTATATTGTACAGGCATTTTCAAATAAACAGCCAGTGTTGATGAAGAAGCATTTAATTTCAATCGAAGGGCATCAAGTAAAAGTTTTTTAGGACAGTCCGGTGAAGGTGTGCTGTTCTCATTAAGAAATTCCTCAAAATCCCTGTCTCCCATAAAACCGCCTTTTTTGAATTTTTCCTTTTATGATCCGTAATAGTCTATTAATTTCTTATATATAATATAATGAACAAACGTAAATTACCAGATAATACACCAAAAAAGGCCCTCAAAGTTCGGATATACCCGAATAAGGACCAAGTCATCCTTTTATACAAGACCTTTGGGTGCTGTAGAAAAATATTTAACTCCTTACTTGAACTCCAACAAAAGAAACTTCCATGCCCCACTGAGG
>Ga0315288_10002816_pt1 | contig 22316 bp, 15 predicted proteins | sample YL17G11_20_MG_FD_203454 | JGI IMG/M metagenome (GOLD analysis project Ga0315288, IMG submission 203454) | Sediment microbial communities from Yellowstone Lake, YNP, Wyoming, USA - YL17G11_20 | ecosystem: Environmental > Aquatic > Freshwater > Lake > Sediment | place: USA: Wyoming | collected...
GATGAAAGAGGAGGGTTTCCACGCGGTGTTCATCGCGAACGGCGCGGGGCTGCCGGTGTTCATGGGGATTCCGGGCGAGAACCTCAAGGGGGTGTACAGCGCGAACGAGTTTCTGACGCGAGTGAACCTGATGAAGGCGTACGAGCCGGAGTCGGACACGCCGGTGCTGCGGGCGAAGAAGGCGGCGGTGATCGGGGGGGGTAACACGGCGATGGACGGTGTGCGAACGACGCGGCGGCTGGGGGCCGATCCGGCGACGCTGGTGTACCGGCGGTCGCGGGCGGAGATGCCGGCGAGAATGGAGGAAGTGATCCATGCGGAGGAGGAGGGGATCATCTTCCGGATGCTGACGAATCCGGTGGCCATTCTAGGCGACGACAAGGGCTGGGTGAGTGCATTGCGGTGCCAGAAGATGCAGCTTGGCGAGCCGGACAAGTCGGGGCGAGCGCGGCCGGTGCCGATCCCCGGGAGCGAATTCGAGATTCCGTGCGACGTGGTGATCGAGGCGATCGGCACGCGGGCGAATCCGCTGTTGACGCAGACCACGCCGGATCTGAAGGTGAACGAGAAGGGCTACCTCATCGTCGACGCGGACAACATGACGAGCAAGGCGGGGGTGTTTGCGGGCGGGGACATCGTTCGCGGGGCGGCGACGGTGATCCTGGCGATGGGGGACGGGAAGCGTACGGCGGCGGCGATGGATCGGTATCTGAGGAAGCTGTCGGCGGTGGGGACGCCGTAGGCTGGACTACCGCGGCGGATGATGTTGGGTATCATGCGTTGGCATGATCCGCGCGCATCTGGCAATGGGACTGCACAGGAAGATGGAGGGGTTGGCGGTTCTGGCGCCGGTGGATGGCGTGGTGATCGCCGCCGACCTCAGCTTTGATCCGCCGAAGCACCGTCGTGATATACTATCCAACAGACGGGAGCGGCCGTATGACTCGGGTGATCGAGCAACATCGAGATGAGCTGGCGGCGCTGTGCCAGCGATTCAAGGTTCGGCGGCTGGAGCTGTTCGGCTCAGGCGCGACGGATCGGTTTGACCCGCGGCGGAGCGATCTGGATTTCCTGGTGGAGTTTCAATGCCTGAGGGCAGGTGAGCGAGGATCGAGCTATTTTGGGCTGCTCGCAGCGCTGCGAAGCCTCCTCGGCCGCTCCGTTGACCTGGTCGAGCCAGAAGCCGTCAGCAACCCCTATTTCATGAAGGGGATTCAGCAATCACGGATGCTCCTGTATGAAGCTCCAATCGAAGAAGCACCTGTTTGACACTGAGCGAGCCCAGTTGGCAGAGGCGGACGAGCCATGAGCATCAAGCTGGCCGGGTCGAACATGCGTCTTTGGCACCTCATCCTCCACGAAATCCGCTACCGGAAGCTGAACTTCGCCATGGGCGTGCTGGGCGTGGTGGTGGCGGTGGGATGCACCTGCGGGCTGTTGATGATGCTTGGCCGGCACGATGTGCAGGCCGAGCAGCTCGTCGCGCAGAAGCAGAAAGCCACCAACGACATGATGCTCAGGATGCAGGATGAGATGCGCAAGGTGTCGCTGCGCATGGGGTACAACATGATGATCGTGTTGAAGGGCCAGAGCCTGGAGGAGATCTATGCGGCCGACGCGCCGGTGAAGTACATGCCGGAGGCATACGGGGATCGGCTGGCCGAGGCGAAGCTTCAGACGATCAACCACATCCTGCCGGCGCTGCAGCGGCGGATGGAATGGACGGAGCGCGGCGGGCGGAAGGTGATGCTGAACGGCGTTCGCGGGGAGGTCTACGTCCAGGACAAGAGCCAGAGGCCGATCCTCGAATCCGTGGCGAAGGGAACGATGGTCGTGGGCTCGGAGCTGGCGCGCAGCGAGAAGCTGCAGGCAGGGCAGAAGGTCACGCTGATGGGCCGCGAGTTCACCATTGCGGGGGTGCAGCCCGGGCGGGGCAGCAAGGACGACGTGGCGGTGTGGATCAACCTGGGCGAGGCGCAGGAGATGCTGCACAAGGAGGGGTCGATCAACGCGATTCTGGCGTTGGAGTGCGAGTGTTCTGAGGAGCGGCTGGCGGCGATCCGCAAGGAGGTGGGGAGGATTCTGCCGGACACGGAGGTGGTTGAGTTCTCGCTGCTGGCCAACGCCAGGGCGGAGATGCGGAACAAAGCGGCGGACGCAGCCAAAGCCGCCGCCGCACAGGAGCGCAAAAGCCAATTGGCGTTGCGGCGTCAGCGGCAGAGCCTGGCGAAGATCGTGATACCGCTGGCGGTGGGCGGCTCGGCGTTGTGGATCGCGTTGCTGGCGTTGGGCAATGTACGGCAGCGGAACAGCGAGATCGGCATCCTCCGCGCGATTGGCCTGCGTTGCGAGCAGGTCCTGCTGGTGCTGCTGGGCAAGGCGCTGCTGATGGGTCTGATCGGAGCGATCGCGGGGTATGCCGCCGGCGCGCTGGCTGCATCTGTGCAGCAGGCTGCTGGCGTCAAGGCCGTGTGGTTCGTGCAGCCGCGGCTGCTGGCGCTGAGCCTGGTGGGCGCGCCGCTGCTGGCGTGCGCGGCGAGCCTGCTGCCGGCGATGCTGGCGGTGTATCAGGATCCGGCGTTGATGCTGCGGGAGGACTGAAGGGTGCTTGAAGTCCAGAACCTGAGCAAGGCGTTTGACGGGACGGGTCAGAAGGTGCAGGCCCTTCGCGATGTGTCGCTGGAGGTGGCGGGCGGCGAGTTCCTGGCCGTGCGCGGGCCGAGCGGGTCGGGAAAATCGACGCTGCTTCTGGCGTGCGGGGGGCTTCTGCAGGGGGACAGCGGGCGCGTGAAGGTCGATGGCCAGGATGTTTATGCCCTGTCGTCGGAACGTCGCGCCGCGCTTCGGGCCAGGACGATCGGGTTTGTGTTCCAGCGGTTTCACCTGGTGCCATACCTGACGGTCCGGGAGAACGTGCTCAGCCCATCGCTGGCCATCGAGACACCCGGCGCCGTCGAGCGTGCGGAGGATCTGCTGCGGCGTGTGGGGCTTTCTGAGCGGGCGGATCATCGACCGTCGCAATTGAGCACAGGCGAGCGCCAGCGGACGGCGCTGGCTCGGTCCTTGCTGAACCGGCCGAAGCTGGTCTTGGCCGACGAGCCCACAGGCAACCTCGACGAGGACAACGGGCGGATGGTGCTGGAGTGTTTGGCGGAGTTCGTCAGGGGCGGCGGGGCCGTGCTGCTGGTGACGCATGATGCTGCCGCAGCGAGGTTTGCGCAGAGATCGTTGGTGCTGGAGGGTGGGCAGATTCGCACCTGAGGGCGGCGGCGGGCGTACATGCAATAGGGGCGTAAGCGGAAGCGGTGCGGGTCTGTTTGGCGGAGGGCGCCCCTCACGCTAGAATGAGGGGCTATTGGAGCGCACCATCTGGAGGTTCACCCATGGTCGATACTTCAACGAGCGGGACGAGTCATGGTGTCGAAGCTGACCACGATCTGACACACGTCCATGTGACGGAGCGGCGGCTGCCGTTGATCGACTTCCTCAGGACGCTGATCAAGGTCAACGGCTCCGACGTGCATTTCCAGGTGGGGTCGGTGCCTTTGATCCGCATCGACGGCCGGCCGCGGTTTCTGGACGTTCCGGCGAGCACAGACCCGCAGCTTGACGAGTATGTGCGGGAGCTAATCAAGGACGAAGGTCGCTGGAAGATGCTGGAGCAGAGGGGTGCGACGGATCTTTCATACGCGTTGGCGGACGGGACGGCTCGTTTCCGCGTGAACATCTTCCACAGCCGGCAGAAATACGCCATCGCCATGCGACGGATCGTGACGAGGATTCCGGATTTTGATGAATTGAACCTTCCGCCGCAGGTGGAGACGCTGGCGGACCACTACCGCGGGCTCGTGGTGGTCTCGGGGACAACGGGGTCGGGCAAATCGACGACGCTGGCGGCGCTGATCGGCAAGATCAACCGCACGCGGGCGGAGCGCATCATCTGCGTTGAGGACCCGATCGAGTACCAGCACGACAACCTCAAGTCGATGGTGAGCCAGATTGAGGTTGGCACAGACTCCGAGAGCTATGAATACGCCCTGCGTGAGATGATGCGCCAGGACCCCGACGTCATCCTCATCGGCGAAATCCGCGATACGTTTTCGCTGTCGACGGCGCTGCGGGCGGCGGATACGGGTCACCTGGTCTTCAGCACCGTTCACGCGACCAACGCCTCCATGACCGTCGAGCGTTTGGTCTCGCTCTTTGACCCGGCCCAGAAGGACCTGCAGCAAACGCAGCTTGCCATGAACCTCATCGGGGTCATGTCGCAGCGACTGGCCAAGAAGCGCGAGGGCAAAGGCCGGATTCCCGCGATCGAGATCATGATGGCCACGCCCATTGTGCGGAAGTACATTCAGGACGGCGAGTACGAGAAACTGAAGGGGACGGTCGGCAACCGCGAGGCCGGGAGCCAGAGTTTCGATCAGCACTTGACGGAGCTGTTCCAGAAGCAGTTGATCGACGTGCCGGAGGCGAGGCGTCTGGCGAGCAACGCGGACGCGTTGAACCTGGCGTTGCGCGGGATCAGCAACAGCGACACGCGGTTGAGGTAGGGGATTGCCAGCCTGGACGGATGACAGGGCCGCGTCCCGCGGCGAGGCGGAGGTCAGGACGCATCCCGCTCCTGTTCCACATCCAGATACGCAGAATTAGAGATATGCTGCGCAACAGACTGGTTGGGCGGGCGGCTGTTCATGAACTCCTCCAGCTCCAGGACGCTCACGAGGGTTGCGCCGATGTGAAACTGGTTTGGGCCCAGGCGGCGGCAGCGGACAACCGAGTACAGGAGCGGGACCGGCGGGCCGGAGCGCGGTTTGAGGGGGACGAGAAACTGGTCGCCTTTGCGCATCGGTCTGGTCATGACGAGGCCCAGGCCCATGGTGGAGAAGTCATGACTGCGGGCCTTGATCGCGGCGTCTGTCAGTCCCGCCCGCAAGGGGTGGATCACCAGCGTACGTTGTGACTTGACGCGCGGCCAGCGGCGCTGCTCAGGTCCGCCGGTCCTGGAGGACTTCGGATCGGGTGCGACGGGACGTTGCGTCAGGGCACAGCTCATAGCGCTCCAATTGCACAGATCGGCAGACGGTAGCGGCTCGATTACAGAACGGGTTCCTCTGTTTGCCGCGGCGAGCAGATGCGTCACCCGGCCGGCGAGTTGCCGCGACGCCTCCCGACACCCCAATATCCAATTCAACTACGTATGCAGGCAAATCCCGCCGCCACGATTGTCCGCCCGCCCCCCTCAAGCGAGCACAGTGGCGATAATCGTCCGCCGCCGGGGGCTGGTATCGAAGTCAAGGAGCACGATCTGCTGGTACTCCCCTGTGAGGAGCTTGCCGTTGGCAAAAGGGACGGTCAGGCTGGGGCCGAGCAAGGCCGCTCTGACGTGGCTGTGGCCGTTATCATCGTTCCAGGTGGCTTCGTGCTCATAATGGTCATCGTCGGGCACGAGGCGTTGCATGACGGCCTTGACGTCATGCTTCACCAGGCCGGGCTCGTATTCGATGGTCGTCAATGCGGCGGTGCTGCCGACGACAAAGAGGTGTACGAGGCCGCTGCCGCGGAACTCCGCCAGGCGTTTGGCCAGCTCGGAGCTGACGTTGATGACCTGATCGTGGCCCTCGGTGGCGAATTCGAGTGTAAAACGCTGCATGAGACCTCTGCCGTGGGGCTGCCTCGATGACCGTGAAGTGCGTTATGCGACGCCGTCTTCAGCATTCCATGAACGCGACTCAGCTATGATGGGTTCCGGAGGCGGGTCATGCAAGCGCGCAAGCGGCGGGAATGGGGGTTCTTCTGGCGGGTGTCAGCTCAGATGAGCCGACGGATTGACCGACACTGGGGGACCTGCCCGAAAAAAACCTGGCGGCGCATCTGGGGTACGCGGCCCATGTTATAGGGCCAGGCGGTTCGTCTACCCCCAGTGATGGCCCCTAGCCGGGCGATGTGTGGCAAGGCTCACTGGATTTACTGAGTAAGTCCGATAGGAAACCAATGGCCTAACGCCCGGATTGAGGGCATAATTATAGGTACGAAGCGATGGTGGTGTGAGAGCCGGCAGGGTTTGACGATTGTGTGGGTTGGGAAAGAGAGGTGTTTGACGGTGGCGTCGAGGCGTGCTACAATTAAGAGTCTCTGTGCATAAACGTTTGCTTAAGCCTTGGTAAAACTGGGGTTAGCGGCGTTTTACAGGTTGCGGTTAAGCGAACGACCTCGACCGAAGGGGCGGAAGTGAGATTGCGTGTGCCGTTTCGGGTTCGTTTCACAAGAGACTGCTCCCGATGTCGCCAGATTACCGGGCACAAGTGCTGCAAGCGGTTGATCTTGTTGAGTTGATCAGCCAGACCGTGGCCCTGAAACGGCGTGGGAAGAATTACGTGGGGCTTTGTCCTTTCCACCAGGAGAAAACACCCTCGTTTTCGGTCAACCCGAGCAGGCAGTCGTTCTACTGCTTTGGCTGCAAGGCAGGTGGGACGGCGTTTGACTTTGTGATGCGACGTGATCGGGTGGAGTTCAAGGAGGCGTTGCAGATCCTGGCGGGTATGGCCGGGATCGAGCTGCCGCAATTCGGCGGCGGCAGCCATGGCGCGAGCGAGAGACAGGCGTTGTTCGAAGCGAATTCGGCCGCCTGCCGGTTCTTTGAAAACTTATTATGGGACGAGGCGCAGGGCGCATCGGCGCGTGCATACCTCAGACAACGAGGATTCACGGACGATTCGCTGAAGCGTTTCCACATCGGGCTGGCGATGGAAGCCTGGGATGCACTGCTCAGAGGGCCTGTGGGGCGCAAATTCCCACCCCACATCCTCGCGCAGGCTGGATTGGTGAAGGCTCGCGAAGGCGGCCAGGGGCACTACGATGCGTTCCGCAACCGCATCATGTTCCCGATCCGCAACGAGTCCGGCCAGATCATCGCGTTTGGCGGGCGGGTGATGCCCGGCTCGGAGGATCCGGCCAAGTACCTCAACAGCCCCGAAACAGCGCTTTTCTCGAAGAGCCGCTCGATTTTCGGCCTGGATCTGGCCCGGCAGCGCATTGTGGAGACGCGCAACGTGGCGGTGGTTGAAGGCTACACGGACGTGGTGATGGCCCACCAGTACGGCGCCACAAATGTGGTTTCCGTGCTGGGAACGGCGATGACGGAGCAGCATGTGGCGATTCTGCGGCGGTTTGCGGATCGCATCGTGCTGCTGTTCGATGCTGACAGCGCGGGCGTTGCTGCCGTCGATCGCACGGTGCAGTTGTTTCTGACGCAGCCGATCGAGATTGCGGTGGCCACGCTGCCAGACGGGCTGGACCCCGACGAGTTCCTGCTCAAGCAGGGGCTGGAGGCGTTTGACAGGCTGGTGTCGTCGGCTCCGGATGCGTTGACGTATGCGTGGAAACAAATGGCCCAGCGTTTCGTCTCCAGTAATGGGCTGACGGATCAGCAGAAAGCGGCGGCTCAATACACCGGGCTGCTGGCGCGCGTGGCGGCCAGCGGGTCGGTGGAACCGATGCGGTTTGGCGCCGCGTTGGCGCGCGTGAGCCGGCTGACAGGCATCCCGCTGGCCGAGCTGCATGAGCGATGCAGGCCGAAGAGGGCTGCTCGCTCGGTTGCTGTTCCCGTCCCTGCCGCGGCTGGCGAGTCAGGGCGCGCGGCCGAACGGGGCCGACCCAACGGGCAGGACCTGGCCGAGCGATGGATTCTGGGGTCGCTGCTGCTTAAGCCGGGCTGCTGGCAGGACGTCCAGACCAAGGTTTCGCCTGAGGATTTCGCCGATCCGCAGCGGAAGGTCCTGGCGGAGTTGTACTGGAGACATCAACGCGACGAGGGAGAACCGGTATTCAGTGAGTTCCTGGCCGGCTTGAGTGAGGACGGGATGAAAGTGCTGGCCATAGAGCTGGCAGAAGAGGTGGAGCAACTGGAAGACCTGGATGGTCTATTGGCGGGAGCCATGGAGCATCTGGCCGAGTTGCGTCGTAAACGGGAGAGTTGCGAGGCGATGAATGCCTTGCTGCACGACGGAGATGGGCCGATGACAGCGGAGCAGGAGATCGACCTATTGAGGAAAGTACAACAGACGAAGGTAGTTCCCGACGCGAGGTCCATCGGGCCGCGGGTCGGATGAGAGGCGCAGCCTCAAGAGAGGCGGCGTCTGGCCGGGCATCACAGGAGCCCGGCACTGGGCGATTGACGAAGGTCGCGTTACAGGGTTCGGAAACGACTCCGAGCACCTTGGCCCGTCTCGTGGTTGCCCCTGTCCTCCGGGCGTGGTCCGGGGGATGTGCATGGAAGTGGTGTATACTGCCATGGTCATCGAAACCCAATTGATCGGGTCCGGTTCACAGGAAGAAGTCGATCTGCGCGTGACGGCGCTGATCGACCTGGGCAAGTTGCGCGGCTATCTGACGTATGACGAGCTGAATGAACGGCTCCCCGACGAAGTCGTCTCTCCGGATAAGCTCGATACCCTGCTCATGATGATCGATGAGATGGGGATCAAGCTGATCGATGACATGGATGTCCCGGAGTATCAGCAGAAGCATGCGAAGGCCAAACCAGGCCCTTCGGCGGTCTCCTTGCTTGCCGCGGGCAAGCCGGCCCAGCCGGGTTCCCCCGACGAGCCCAAGCTGAAGGACCTGACCGCCGAGGAGGAAGAGGAGATCGACCTCAATCTTGAGGCAGAGCTGGCCGAGGCGTCGAGCAAGCGGATTGACGATCCGGTGCGGATGTATCTGACGCAGATGGGCGAGATCCCGCTGCTGACGCGGGAGCAGGAAATCGGTCTGGCCAAGAAGATCGAGATCACGCGCAAGATTTTCCGCTCGCGGGTGCTCGAGAGCGATTACTGTCTTCAGTCGGCGGTCGAAATCCTGCAGCAGGTGGATGATGGCGACCTGCCCTTCGACCGGACGATGAAGATCAGCACGGCGGAGGATCAGGCCGACAAGGCCACGATCGGGCAGCGGATTCCCACGAACCTCGAAACGGTGCGGAACATGCTGGGGCGCAACCGTGAGGACTGGGAGCGCCTGCGCGCCGTGAAGACCAAGAAGGAACAGTACGAGCTGCTGGTGGCGGTGCGCCGCCGGCGGCGGAGAGGCGGCAAGCTCCTGGAGGAGTTGTCGCTGCGCACCAGCCGGGTCACCCCGCTGATGAAGAAGCTCTCCAGCATCTCCACCAAGATGGTGGAGCTGGAGCAGCGCATCGAGGAATTGAAGAAGGTCAAAGATCCCGGCGAGGATATGGAGGTCTGCCAGCAGGAGCTGGCCGGCCTGGAGGACCTGGTTCTCGAGAACGCTCAGGACCTTCACAAGCGCGTCGTCGCCATCCGCAAGATCTACAACAAATACGAGGACGCGAAGCGCAAGCTCTCCGGCGGCAACCTGCGACTGGTCGTTTCCATCGCCAAGAAGTACCGCAACCGCGGGCTGTCGTTCCTGGACATCATCCAGGAAGGCAACACCGGCCTGATGCGCGCGGTGGACAAGTACGAATACCGGCGCGGCTACAAGTTCAGCACATACGCCACGTGGTGGATCCGGCAGGCCATCACCCGGGCGATCGCCGATCATGCGCGCACGATTCGCATTCCGGTGCACATGATCGAGACGATGAGCAAGCTGCGGAACATCTCCAAGCAGATCATGCAGGAGGTTGGCCGCGAGCCCACGATCGAGGAGATCGCGAAGCGCGCGAAGATGAGCGTCGGGGAGACGCGGCGGGTGCTGAAGATCTCGCGGCATCCGATTTCGCTGGATCGGCCCGTCGGCGAGTCCGAAGACAGCTACTTCGGCGACTTCATCGAGGATGAACGGGCCGACAACCCGGTCGAATCGGCCACGCAGGAGATGCTGAAAGACAAAATCGAGCAGGTGCTCAAGACGCTGACGTACCGCGAGCGGGAGATCATCAAGCTGCGGTACGGGATCGGCGACGGGTACACGTATACGCTGGAAGAAGTGGGGCGGATCTTCAAGGTGACGCGCGAGCGCGTGCGGCAGGTGGAAGCGAAGGCCATCCGCAAGCTGCAGCATCCGGTGCGGGCCCGGAAGCTGGAGGGGTTCCTCCCGGGCGGAGTGATGAGGATGTAGCCTGAAAGGGAGGCGATATGGGCGCAGAGCAGATCAACGAGTTGGTGGAGCGCGTACCGTTCATCCCATTCCGGATCACGCTCTCCAGCGGCGACCATATCGACATCACCCGATCCCATAGCGTTGCCGTGATGCGCACGGAGATCTTCATAGTCCTGCCCGACGACCGATGGAAGTTCATCCCGTTGCGGCATGTGGCGAGCATCGAGACGCTGGCGGCGGCGTGAATTCATGCGAATGAGCTTTTGAGGGTGGGGCCAGGTGCGCCGCCGTCTGCGTTTTCTGCTGGGTTGTGTCGGGGAGGCTCTGAGCGTCTACTGAACCTATGGGTCACGACGAAGCGATGGTCGGGCCGTTCCTGGTCGTTGGCCGGATGCGGGAAGTCCCCAAGGAGTTCGGCGAGCTGGTGATCGTGGTGCCGGCGGGGTGGAGCGATGCCGTGCTTGAGGTGCTGTGCGGTCGGCCGACGTGTGGACATCGGTCCTCCAGATCATGGTCGCCTCGACAGGAGTTGATGGGCGAGTTCGATGGGATGGAGGGCGTGTCTGTTTGTCCCGTCTTTGATCTGATGCCGGCAGGACGTGCCCGGGGCAATGACAATCGCATCCGGCGGCGCGCTACGCAGCAGCGAGAACAGCGATTGCTCGCCGACTTTCATCGACAACTCGTATCGCTCTTTCGTATATCCAAACGCCCCGGCCATGCCGCAGCAGCCGGAGGGGAGGACGGTGAGGCGAGAGCCTGCGAGTCGGCGGAGGAGGTTGGCTGCGGTCTGTTCGCCCCACAATGCCTTCTGGTGACAATGCCCATGAAACAGGACAGGCGGACCTTCGGCCGCGCCGCTACGCGAGGCCGCGAGGGTCGGTCGAACGGGGTGATGGTCCCAGTCGCGCTCGATGAATTCGTCGGCCATGATGGCCTTCTCGATCAGCCTGCGCCGGAGGGACTTGTCGGTTGCGAGCTTCAGTTGCAGCCATTCGTCCTTCATCGTCGCCAGGCATGAGGGTTCGCAGACGAGGATGGCTTTGACACTGTCATCCTCGATGAAGGGACGCAGACACTCCAGAGTGCGGTCGGCGGTGCGGATGGCGTCCTTCAGCAGGCCCATCGAGATCATCGACCGGCCGCAACATCCGACCTTCGGAAGATGGACGTCATATCCCAGGGCCTCGAGCAGCTCGACGGCGGCCTGGCCGATCCGCGGCTCGTTGTATGTCACGAAACAATCCGCATAGAGCACAACCTTGGGCCGCGTCGCATCGCGCTCGTCGCGCGGGCGCTTGGCGAACCACCGATAGAGCGAGCGTTCGTAGCGCGGCAGGCTGCGCTGCGGGGACAGGCCCAACACCCTGTTGATGATCCCCCGCACGAAGGCCAGCGAGCTGAACCAGTTGGCCAGGCCCGGCATCAGTGAGCCGAGCTGGTTGAACAGGCGGATGTGCCCGAAGATCCTGGCCTGCAGCGGCGTCTTGCCGGACATCTTGTAGCGTTGCGCCGTGTACTCGGCCTTGAGGCGCGACAGATCGACATTGCTGGGGCATTCGGTTTTGCAGGCTTTGCAGCTCAGGCACAGGGCCAGCGTCTGGATGGTCTGGGGATCATCCCACGCCGGCTTCCCCGTGCCATCCAACTGCCCGGACAGGGCCCATCTCAGCGCGTTGGCGCGCCCGCGGGTGCTGTGGCGCTCATCGAGACTGGCCCGATACGACGGGCACATGCCCCCCCCCGCCGTCTTGCGGCAGACGCCGGGGCCGCTGCACATTTCGACCGCGCCGCTGAAGCCCTCCTGGTCGCTGTAGTCGAAGTACGTCTCGATCTGTGGCCAGGTCAGTTTGCGCCCCGCCGGCTCGACACGGAGGTTTTGCGTGATGCTTTCGATCGGCCCCGGGCGCACCGTCATGTCGGGATTGAGAATGCTCTTGGGATCGAACAGCGCTTTGACTTGGCGGAAGGCCTGCATCAGCTCGGGGCCGTAGTATTGCTCGAGCAGCGGTCCGCGCAATCGGCCGTCGCCATGTTCACCGGACATGACCCCGCCGCACTGTCTGGCCCAGTCGGCGACCTCCGCCGCAATCTCCCGCAGGCGGTCGCGGTCGGCCGGATCGTGCAGATCGAGCATGGGCCGCACGTGCAGCACCCCGACGGACGCGTGGGCATAGTACGCGGCGACGGTCCCGTGCCTCGCGACAATCTCCTTGAACCCCTTCACAAAGCGGACAAGGTTTTCGAGCGGGACGGCGTTGTCCTCGACGCACGTGACGGGTCGCCGATGGCCGGCCAGGCCGTGGAGAAGCGGCTCGCCCGCCTTGCGGAGGGCCCACGCGCGCAACTGGGAGGGCTTGTCGAGATAGGCGTGCATGGCCACGTCCGGCAGCGCCTGGCGCAGCTTGTCAAAACCATCGTTCACCTGCTCGACGGACCCCGTTTCCTGATATTCCACGTACAGGACGGCCCGCGCATCGGCCCCATGCGCCGGCGGGAGAAGGTCCATATACCCCCGGCATTCCGCGTTCCCGCGGGCGGCCTCGAGAACCACGTCATCGATCAGCTCGACGGCCGCCGCCCCCGTCGCAACGCACGCCGCCACCGCCTCAATTGCCTGATCCACGGACGGGAACGACGCAATGGCCAGGCCCTTGAATCGCGGGAGCGGATGGAGCTTGAGCTTGGCCCCCAGCGTCACCGCGAGGGTGCCGGCGCTGCCGCACATGAGGCCCGTGAGATCGAGGGCCTCGGTGGGCACGCCCCGGTCGAGTTGCGCGAGGATGAGATCCAGCGCGTATCCCGCATTTCGCCGCGAGGTTTTGGCGAAACGCTGCCGAATCTGCCCCGCGTAGCGCGCGACCACGTCCGTCACGCCCTCGGCCAGGCGCCGCGCGACCGCATCGCCGCGCCCAGCGCCGGCTTCAAGCCAGCACCTCTGTCCGGTGGTCAGCATCACGTTCAGGCCGGCGACGTTCTCGCTGGTCCGGCCATAGCGGATCGATCGCGCCCCGGCGGCGTTGTTCCCGATGCACCCGCCGATCGACGCCTGGGCGCTGGTCGCGGGGTCGGGAGCAAAAAAGAGCTGCGTACCGCTGCTTTCGAGCTGGCGGTTAAGCTCATCGACCGTGATTCCCGGCTCGACGTGACACACGCGTTTTTCGACATCGACCGACAGCACGCGCCGGCAGCAGGCCGAGTGATCCACCACGATGGCGCGGTTGACGCATTGCCCCGCGAGGCTCGTCCCGCCGCCGCGCATCAGCACGGGCAGGCCGCGCTGGCCGCAGTACTGGACGACCTTCTCAAGCCCCTCGATGCTCGCGGGCACGACGACGCCGATCGGCTCGACCTGGTAGATCGACGCGTCGGTCGAATAGAGCATCCGGTCGTGGCAGGCGAACCGCACCTGCCCCGCGTCAAGACGTTCCAGGTCGGCCACGATGCTCGCGCAGTCGTCTTCGCAGGCAGTCGAGCCGCTCAACACGGGTAAAGGGAGGGTCATAGGGAAGGGCGGCGTGCCATCTTCGTCGCTGCGGCGCAGATCCGAGGACATGCACGCCTTACGCCGCTACTTTCTTTTTTCCACGGATTCCTTGCTGCGTGTGCGCTGGAGCTTCACCGTCGAGCTTCTTCGCTCCAGGATGGACAGGGAGATATCGATGACCTCGCGCGCTTCGTCGGCGGTCATCGTGCCCACGCAGACCATGTCCTGATCGCGGATCGTCGCCCACTCGAACGCCAGCCCCGCCAGCGGCAGCAGCCGCCCCGCCGCCATCGGCTTGATGCAGATGACGGGGTTCTTACATCCCCAGATCATGCGATGCACCCAGTCGACCTCAATCTGCATGAGGAAGCCGATGGCGTTGTAGATCTGGATGTACGTCGCCACGTCGAGGTTGGTCTCGTCCGCATACACCGGGGTCTCCGGCATGTGGGTTGAGAGCCCCGGGATCATGCCGCGCTGGCGGATCATGGCGCAGTACTTGTCCATGTTGGTGATGCAGCGGGTTCGGCGGTCCACCAGGGCGTCGGTGCTGGCCTGGTGAGGCAGGCAGAAGGTCGCCCCCAGCGTGGCATGCTCATCCAGAATCCGCGCCGTCTGCGACATCGCGGCCGGACCATCGGCCACGTTCAGCGTCGGCGTCGCGACCGTGATGCACTTCCGCCCCGCGGCCTGCTCGGCGTCCTGGATCGCCGCCATCAGGCCCGGCGTCGTTTCGGGCCGCACGCCATAGAGCGTGTCCACCCCGGCCTTCATGAAGACGGTGATGATGTCCCGCAGGCGCTGGCGGCTCTGGTATGCGACGATGAAATCATCCTTGGCCTTGCTGGTGTGGGAATACCCAAGAAACCAGTTGATGCCGATGAGCATGCGGGAGACGGAAACGTTTTCGATGGTCGTTCTCGGGAAGTCGGGCACGCCTTGCTCCTGGATTAAACACGAGCGTCCGAGCACCCCCCTGGCATAACGACCGCTCGGGCGCTTCGTGCAGAGCTATTCTATCCACTGGCGGTCCGACTCACAGAGCGCGATCAGTCCTCCGCCCTGATGCCCCAAAGGTTCTTCGGGTCGGCGTTGGGTTCTTTCTGATTCGCCCGAACGGCCGGCTGGATCACTTCCTTGACCGACCGGCCCTCCACATGGAAGTCCAGGAACAGCACGTTGCAGATCCCATCGGGGCCCCCTCTACCGTGGCGGCCTTTGACGGCCTTGAGGATGACATCCTGGTTGACATTTCCGACCAGCCCTCCGTGCGGCCGGCCGAATATCCCGTCCTTCTCCGTCAGCGTCAGTCGCCCGGCGCGGTTCTTGTACTTGCTCAGCTTGAACGGTCCACCGCCGGCGCCCTCTGAACTGGCAAAGGACATGACCCTGTTGTTGACCACGTAGCTCGAGCCGATGCCCCCCTGGTCAATGGCGCTGTCCTGCGGGATGGTATAGTCCGCCGGGCACTTGAACAGCGTCGCAGGTCCCGAGACTTTGAACCTGTCGGTTTTCCCCTCGATATAGCCGCTTCCCACCAGCGCACTGTGCCAGCGTGCCCACTTGCACACCTCCAGCCGTTTCTTGGGGTTGTTCGGGTCCGGCAGCGACGGCGGCTCACTGCAGGGAAGGTATCCGTTGTTGTCCTGCACGTAGGCGGCGATCGCCGCGCCGAGCTTCTCCATGTTGCTGGCACAGGTGATGCTGTCGCTGGCCGACCGCATCTGCCGGTACGCCGGCAGCAACAGGGCAACCAGGAACGCGACGATGGCGACCACAATGACCAGTTCGACCAGGGTGAACGCTTTGCATCGATGGAACATGGCAGATCCTCACTTTCCAGCCGGGCTGTCAGTGTATCCCAACCCCTGCAGCCGACGACGCTCCTTATCACTCAGTATGACGCGGTTGGCGGGGGCATCGACGTTGTACTGTTTTCGCAGATCGAGGCACTCGGACCAGATCCGCGTCAGCGCGGCTTTGATGCTCTCCAGCTCACTGGGGTTCGAGCCCGCCAGGTCGTTCTTCTCCCACGGGTCGCGCGACACGTCATAGAGCTCATACTTGGTGTCGGCTCCGCCGAGCGTCCTGTCGAAGCGCGCATGGAGGCGGAGTTTCCCCCGCGTCACAGCCAGGTGATACCCCGAGCCCCCGAGGCACTTGTCGGACAAGATCTCGCGCTGCGCCGGGAGCTGCCCCCCTAACAGCCCCGGCCACAGCGACTGAGAATGAATGGTCTGAAACTCATCGAACCCCAGCAACTTTCCGAGGGTTGCCGCCACATCCGTGATCGCGACGGGCGACTTCACGCGGGTTCCGGCGGGCAGGACGCCTTTCCATCGCCAGATCATCGGCACCCACACTTCCTCGCGGTAGGCGCTGTTGCCGTGGAGGAGCATCCCGTGTTCCGCGAACGCCTCGCCATGATCGCTCAGGAAAATGATCAAGGTGCCGGCCGGGTCGCTGCTTTCGTCGATTGCTTTGACCAGTTGCCCGACCTGGGCGTCGTCATAGGCGATCTCGCCGTCGTACAGCGCGTTCAGATGCTCCAGGTCGCGTCCGGCGGGCGGGTTTCGCCGGTAGGACGGCACCTGCCGCCCATCCACAGGCCCGGAATACGGGTCGTCGAACTGCCGGTTGTAGGGCGATGGCGGGATGTAGCTGTCGTGCGGGTCGAAATAGTGCACGAACAGGAAGAAGGGCTTGCCGGATTTCCTGGCCGACGCCAGCAGCATCTTGGCCTGCCGCGTCACGGTGGCGCCGGTCACGAGTTCCGCGACCTCCTTAGGCTCGCCGGGCGATCCGGAGCCCAGGAGGGCCAGCTCGGCGTCGAGGAAAACGGTGTAATCGTCGTACTTGTCGAAGCCGCGCCCCAGGCCGAACTTGGCGTTCAGGAACGGGTTGCTCACGACCGCGGCGCAGTAGTAGCCGTGCTTTTTGAGGCGCTGCGGCAGCGTCGGCATCTGAGGCGAGAGCGCGCTCTCGGTCCCCTTGCACCCGTGCGACGCCGGCAGATGCCCCGTCATCACCGACACAAAGGCCGACAGCGTCCAGCTCGCCACGCTCACGCATTCATCGAAGACCACGCCTTCAGAGGCCAGCCTGTCGATGTTCGGCGAGGTCGTTTTCTTGTATCCATAGCATCCAAGGCGATCCGCCCGCACCGTGTCCACCGCAATGAGGAGGATGTTGGGCGGGCGCGGCGGCTGCGGCACTTTTTCCTGCGCCCAACACACGCTCGCGAACGCAGCGACGAACGCCAACGCCGTGATATGACGCACGGGGTGTCGCATGGCCTACTCCATCCCCGCAGCCAGCTTCGTGGCCTTGGCGGCAAACGAGGTTTGTGGATACGCCTCAGAGACGCGTTTGAACACGGCCAGAGCACTGGGTTTTTCGTCGGTCTGGAGGAAAATCCATCCGGTCAGGAACAGCGCCCTCGCGTGTTGCTCCGCGGAGCCAGGCCAGGATTCCATTGTCCGCAACAGGCCGGCCGCCTCCGTGAGCTTTTCAAGCCGGATCAGACACAACGCCCGCATGAAGCCTGTGGCCACGTCGCCGGCTCCCTTGACCTCCGGGCACTTCTTGTCCAGTTCCTCGAGCGTCGCCAGGCATTGCGTATAATTGCCTTCATCAAACAGGTCTTTAGCGGTTTTCAGCCCGGTCTGTCTCCTGATCGACACGATGCGCATCTGCAGCGAGGTGCGGTCGCCGGCCGCAGCCAGCTTCGGCACCATCTCCTCCAGCAGATTGAGCTTCTCCTCCGCCTGGCCCTGGCTTGCGGGCGCCTGCAGGCTCTCCGCCACAATGTCCATCAGCGATCCGGCATGTCCCCGGTGGCGTTGAGCATTCAGCGCGGTGAGCCATATCCCCTGCGCCCCCGCGATGTCGCCTGACGCCAGCATGGCCGTCCCCCAGCCAACAGCCCGCTGGCCCCATCGCCGCAGCGCGGCTTTCGCCAGTTCCGAGCGGATCCCCTGCGGCGCCACGTTGAACTGCTTGGACGGCAGCACCACCAGCATCTTGTCTGAGGAAGCGTCCCCGCGGACATCACTCTCCAGGTCGATCAGCGCGCTGGTCTTGCGTTCGCACTGCAGGAGGACGGCCAGGAGCCGATCCGGCGCCGCTTCGGTCTGTGCCGTCGCCTGCTGAGTCGCAGCCGGCGTGCCTCCGCCTGACGGCTTTCGGTCGGCCAGCCATTGTGCAAAGCGATTGGAGTCCGCAAACGAGCCGTCGGCCTCCGACAGCATCACCGCGATGTCGTCCAGGCCGCCGAACACTTCCTCGGTTGCGGGCGTCTGGCTCAGCGCCGCGTGTGCCTCGCGCAAAGCCTGCTCGGTTTGCCCGGCGAAGAACCGCAGGAACGCCGCGTGCCGACGCCCCGGCGTTGAGGCGCCGCCCTGCCCTTGAGCATCCGCGGCGCGCTGCAGAATCGAGTCCACCGCCGGCGCCTTGACCGGCTGCGTCTGGGCGGCGCTGCCGTGCATGAAGCCCTGAATCCTCGCCTCCAGCGATTGCCGCGCCTCCGCGGGCATCTCGGCCTTCTCGATCATCGCGCCCAGTCGGTTGGCGGCCTCGTTCGGGCCCGCTGCCGTGACGGACGTCATCGCGAGTTCCAGGCACGTCGCTCGCTCCGCATCCTCCCACGCCTTCTGACCCAGCAGCACACTCACGCGCATCGTCTGCAGGCGGCGCATCGTTTCCGTGTTCGGCGTCAGAAGCAACATGTCCGTCAGCACCGTCAACGCGGTCTGGCTTGCGCTGCCCCCCAGCCTGCTGGCAAGCAGTTCCAGGTCGGAGAGGGTTTCCTCGCTCAGCGGAGAGGCGGTCTGCCTCAACTTCTGCACACCCTTTGCCCAGATCGCCTGCCGCTCTGCGGCCGGCGAGGACATCACCCGGCGAATCAACCCGCGTAACCGCTGATTCCAGAGCATCGGCGTCATCGTCTTCTCGCCGTCCTCCATGGCGCTGAGCTGTTGGTCCAATTCCGCACCATCGACCGGATCCTGCCGCAGCAGCAATTCCACGAGTTGCTTCCGCGCCTTGGCGACGTTCTCCGCATCGGATGCGTATGCCTCGATGAATGTCTTGTACGCTGCGGCCGCCTCCGCTCCTTTTCCGGCGTTGCTCAGGAAGTTCGCCTGCCAGGTCACCTCGTAGAGCCGCTGCGGTGCGATCTTCGACGCCGCATGTTCCTGGCTAGCCGGAGTGCCCGAGTCCTTCTGTCCGGCCAGTATCGTCTGGCGGATGCTCTCGGCGGGCAGCCCCTGCATGCCGCGCTGCAGCAACGCCACGAGACCTGCCTTTGACGACGTATCCGTGCCGGGCTGCCCCGTCGGCTCGGCTTCCCCCTCCGCCGTCGGCTCAGCCAGCTTGCTGCCCGTCAGTTCCTCGGCCAGCCCGATGCACATCTGTGTCGCCGTGACCGCCTCCGGGCCCGTTTGCGCCTCCGGGCCTCCAATCTGCCGCTGCGACAGGAGCAGCGGGCTTGTCGCTCGCACGCGCATCGCCACATCCGCGATCGCCCCCAGCAACTGGTCGCCCGTTGCCGCACGGCTGATCACGCGCTGTTCATCCAGAGCCTGGAATGCTTCGATAAAACGGTTTTCCCTGACCAGCAGCTCGACGTAGGGTTTCTTCAGAAGCGTCGCGACTTCCGTCCCGACGTAGGCTTCGCGGAGGCTCCGCACCAGCTTGTCCCTCGCCTGCCCGGATTGTCCGGCGATACGCAGCGCGGCGGCCTGCGCCCCGAGCTTGGTGTCCGGAGTCAGGCCGATGATGCTGTCCAAGGCCTGGTTCGCCACCTCCGGCGCATTGCGTCTGTCCAACTCCTGCACATATCGCACGAGCAGACCGTCCGCCACCACCGGCACGTCCGCGGAGCGCGCAATCAGGGCCTCATAGAACCGCGCGCACTGCTCAACGGTCGCGGTGTCCTCAGGCGGGAAATGCGCCAGAAGCTGGCGCGCCAACACGGCGCGTGCCGGCCCCGGCAGGTCTCCCCCCAGCAGCCTTCTGAGCTTCGCCTCCGTCAGGTTCTCCCCGTGCAGCACAATCATCCGCTCGATCAAGTCTCCGGCGCTGAGCCCCTGGGATTCCGCAGCTCCCTCATAGATGCTCAGCCACTGCACTTCGGTCAGCTCATTGGCCTGCAGCTTGAGGTCGTTCTTGGCCAAGTCTGCGACCTGCCGATCCAACTGTGCCAGCATGACCTCGCCCGCCAGGCGGCCGTCCATCGCCATCGCCGGGCTGGAGGAGGGCATGGATGATGCCATGGTCGAAGGGTTCGTCAGCGGCGGCTTGAGTGTTCTCCGCAGTTCCGCCACCTCAGCGTCGAGCGACGTCATCAGGCGGTTCATGCCCCCCATCGTCTCGTGGCCATTCTTTCCCGACGCCCGCTTGAGCGCATCGGCGATGGACCGTCGGATGGTCGCCTCGCGCGCGAATCTGGCCACCGCCAGAGCGTTCGCCCGCGCCGCCACCGTGTCCACCGTGGGGCTTTTGCGGGTCGTCGGGGCCGTGGCCCCGGCACTCCCTTGCACCGGCGCGCGCGCAGGCGTTTTCCTCTGCCTGAGGAGTATCCCCAGCGCAGCGGCCCCCAACAACACGATCACACACGGCCAGATCACCCGCTTTATCCGTGGCATGTCAAGCATCATGGCCCCCGTTTGGCAACCCATGCGGACCGCTCACCTTGCAGCCAGGCCCGACACGGCAGCCTGTGCTCCGGCCAGCCGCCTGGCGAGCGAATCCCCAGCATATGGAAACGCATCCGACCCCCTTCGGAAAACACGGCTTCGTGGTCAGCCGGCCGACAAATCCTCAACCACCCGGCCGATCTCCCTTTTCGCGAATCCGCACTTGTGCAACGAGCTTCATTCCACACCCTTTTCTGATTTGCTGATCGCCATTCTGACAGCGCTCGGCGCGTCTGTCAAGGTCCCTCCCGAAAAAAAAACGCCGGAGTTCGCACGCCGGTTCGCATTCCGCCAGGCCTTCCGGGCAACCGTTGACGAAAACGCCCTTGACATCGGACGGGAAGGTTGCTTCAATGAATTCGGTCCTTTCCCGTGGGTTCGGCAGAGGGTGTGGTCGATAGGGGGTTACGAAACCGATGCAAAATAACGCTTTTCAGCCGGGGGCCGTGGTATTCCAGTCTGCCAACGAAGACGTCTTGCACATGATCTGGCGTCGCCGTGGGAGCATTCTGCTCATCCTCGCGCTCATTTTTCTGGCGGCTGTTGTCTATCTCCGGCGCGTCACGCCCGTCTACGTGGTGACATCGGAGCTGTACATCGAGAAGAAGACGCTCAGAGACGTGGGCGATCGGCCTCTGGACTACCTGTACACGCAAAGCGCCCTTCTCCGGTCCACTCCGGTTCTGCGACTCGCGTTGGACAGCATCGACGTCGCGCAGTTCCCGGAACTGGCGAACCTGCGCCGACCAGTGGCTTACCTCAAAGAGAAGCTGGCCGTCGACGTCGGCAAGAGAGATGGCATCTTCACTGTTTCGCTTCGGGCCTCCGATCCCTCCCAGGGCGCCTCGCTCCTCAACAGCATCATCGAGGCGTACATCGCATACCAGGCCAGAGACGCCCTGCCACCCCCCGCCAGTGTCCTCGTCCTGGAGCCCGCTGACCCCCAGTTCGCCGTCGCCAAGCCCGCCGCGGCACAGGTGCTCTCGCTCGCTCTGGCTCTTGGCCTCTTCCTGGGCATCGCGTCGGCGCTGCTCCGAGGCCGCCTGGACCATACCCTTCACACGCCCGAAGATGCCCTGCGCATCGGACCTCTTCCCCTGGCGGCGCTCATCCCCCACTGGCCAGACCACCCATCCAACCCCATCTGCAACGACCAGCCCCCCAATCCGCTGTCAGATGCCTGCCGCACTCTCGCGGCCGCAATCCAGTTCGGCGCCCCTGGCGATCGCGCACGCTCTATTCTCGTCACCTCCCCCTTGAGCAACGACGGCAAGTCCACGATCGCCAGCGGGCTGGCCGTCGCATTCGCCCACGCCAGCCAGCGCACCCTCCTGCTCGACCTCAATGGTCGCGCGCCGGCTGTGCCCAGTGCCTGCCCGTCCGCCAACAATGCGGTTCATAAGACCGCTGTGGATGCACTGGATACGCTCGCCTATCGGCCGACGGCCTCCGCCCTTTCCCACAAGGACCTCTCCGACCTTCTTTGCAGGCTTGCCTCGGAGTACGATCGCATCGTCGTCGATGCCCCGGCGCTATTGCCCTGCGCCGACGCTCGGATCGGCTCGGCCCTGTGCGACCTGACTCTTCTGGTCCTGCGTGTCGGCAAGTCCACCTCGGACGACTACGCCCGGGCCTATGCCACCCTCACCGCCGTTCACGCGCGCCCGTTCGGCCTGGTCATCAACCAGACCCGCGCCGCTCCAACGGCCGCCAATCACCGCGCACACCCGCCTTCACCGCGCCCCGCTTTCCTTGAGCGCCCCTCTGAGCCAGCTCCCGTCTCCCCCGAACCCAGCCAACACCAGGTCGCTTAACCATCGCCCCTCCTGAAACATGCGCGATGCAGCTCCGACTCCCGACCCCTTTACCGCCATGCCCAGCGGCCATGAGCTCAAACGGCGCTCCGTGCGAGGCTCGGTCGTCGCCATCCTGAGCCAGGCGTTCAGGGGCGCCCTGAGCCTCGGTGCGATGGCCCTTCTCGCTCGCCTGCTCACCCCGGAGGATTTCGGCCTCATCGCGATGATCTACGCCATTGTCACGTTCGCAGAGGTGTGCATGGATCTGGGCCTCGG
>Ga0315288_10002817_pt1 | contig 22307 bp, 23 predicted proteins | sample YL17G11_20_MG_FD_203454 | JGI IMG/M metagenome (GOLD analysis project Ga0315288, IMG submission 203454) | Sediment microbial communities from Yellowstone Lake, YNP, Wyoming, USA - YL17G11_20 | ecosystem: Environmental > Aquatic > Freshwater > Lake > Sediment | place: USA: Wyoming | collected...
CGGCGGCGAACTCGACCTTCGGGTAGAGAACCTTCATCTCCTTGACGAAGGCGGCCTTCGCCTCTGGGATGACGTCGTAGACCTTCACCTTCTTGACCTTGGGGCGAACCTCCATGAGGCCCATGATCTGGCTTCGGCCCTGGACGCCGAGGCCGCATATCCCGACCTCCTTGGCGTCCTCGTGGCTCAGGTACTTGATGCCCACTGCCCCGGCCGCGCCGGTGCGGAGCGCGGTGATGTATGTTCCATCCATTATCGCGAGGGGTGATCCATTCTCGATGTTGTTGATGACTATCTTCGCCTGTACGGCGGGGAGGTTGTGCTCCTTCCTGTTGTTCGGGTGGACGGTGACGAGCTTGGTACCCGCGGCGTTCAGGTTCGGCATATAGGCGGGCATGGCGATGAGGACGCCCTTCGGGAAGTGGAGGTAGACCCTCGGCGGCATCTCTATCGCCTTGTTCCCCATCTCCCTGAAGGCGTTCTCCACGGCTGTGAAAGCGCTCTTCATGTCCAGAACCTGCTTCACCTCATCCTGAGTGAGATACAGAGTCATTACAATCCCTGAAATGAAAGGGGGACCTCTGAGGTATTAATAATTTTGAGAAATCGTTTCAGGTGGGATTCACGGCGTGAACTTCTCGCCGCCAGTAAAGACCCTCTGGAGTTCACCGTAGAGGGTATTAAATCCGTCGTGGGTCTTCGCCGATGTAGGGATCGGGTTGAACTCGACCCCTATGCGCTCTATGACCTCCATCATGTCCTGGCTCAGCGTCCTGTTCATTCCTGAGAGCTTGACGTCCACCGCCTCCTCGAGGGCGTACTGGTCCTCGCCCCAGCCGACGATCTCGCCGAGCTCTGCCTCCTTCAGGAGGTCGACCTTCGACAGGACCTGGAACTGGGGGAGCTGGAACCGTGTGTTGATGGCGCTGGCCAGGAACATGTTCATCACGTAGTTGAGGGGGTCCCTGCAGAAGGCTGCGTCGAAGAGGTAGCAGACCCCCTTCTCTGCGTCGGTGAGCCGCTCCGCTATCTCGGCGCCCGTGTTGCGGAAGGCGAACAGCTCCATCTGACCTGGCGTGTCGACGAGGCAGATGTCAGGGGTGAAGTCCTCGATGTCCTGGGTGAGTTCCTCGACCCTCCCCAGGATCATGTCGCAGGCGAGCATCAGCCCGCCGTTCGGGCCGAGGCTGTACTCCTCCATCAGCTCCTCGACCTTGATGTACTCCCTGACGTCGACGTTCGCCGAGTAGGGGAGGGAGGTCGCGCCCGGGTCGAGGTTTACGACCATCACGTCCTCCCTCTGCATCTCGAGCCACCGGGAGAAGCCGCCCGTGAGGCTCGTCTTGCCCGAGCCCGCCGTGCCGACCAAGAAGATGAGGTTCATCCCGACCCTCTAGGCGGTGAACTCCCTGAAGAGTCGGTAAGCCTCCGCGAGGCTAGTCCTCTTCGCCGATCTCTTGAAGGCGTAGCCGCAGATGGCGGGCACCGCGCCACACACCTTCCTGTCCTTGGCGATCTTCAGCGCCCTTATCGCGTCTATGAGGACAGAGCCGCCGTTAGGGGCGTCCAGTGTACTCAGCTTGACATCCATGGTGAATGAGGCGCCGCCGAAGTGGCGTCCCTTCAGCCAGAAGAAGCTGTCCCTGCCGTTGCCCAGGAAGTCGACAAAGTCGGTGGAGCCCGAGACGAGGGGAAACTCGTATGGGATCGAGCCCATGACCGCCGAGGTCTTGATGCTCCTCTTCGTCTCCCTCGTCTTCTCAAGGGTGTCAATGGACTCAGTGCCACCGCCGACGTCGAGCTGGTAGCTCTCGTCGATCCTGACGCCACGGCTGTTCAGGAACTCCAGGAGCCCCATGTGGACGACCGTGGCGCCGACCTGGTCGAGGAGATCGTCCCCGGCGAGGGGCAGCCCAGCGTCCCTGAACCTCGAGTCCCATGAGGCGTCACTCGCCACGCCAGCCGGCGTCGCGTTCAGGAAGCCGCAGCCCGCCTCGACGCAGGCGTCGGCGTAGAGCCTCGACGCCTTATCCGAGCCGCCTGAGATGAGGTTGACGAGGACGTCTACCTTCCCGTGCTTCAGCGCTTCAACGATGTCCGTGGGCTCCTCCTCAGCCCTGACTATGTTGCCTAGTGCGTTCCCCTCGACGTGGTCTGGCGCCGGACCCATCCTGACCTCGACGCCGAGCCTCTTAACGTCGGAGAACCTCGGCGCCTGGTTAGGCGGGGAGAAGATGGCCTCGGAGAGGTCCTTCCCGGCCTTCGAGGCGGCTATGTCGAACGCCTCGACGAACCTTATGTCAGAGGCCCCGTAGCCTCCGAGCTCCGGGTGGGGGAGGCCGAGGCCCCCCTTCTCGTGGGAGTAGTAGCCGACCCCCTGGACGAGGGAGGAGCAGCAGTTACCGACGCCCGCGACGGCGACCCTGATCTCACCCATTAAACTTCACCCGAGATAATCAAACGATAATCCTTGGTCCAGATATAGAAGGCTACCGGATTCGGTCAATCCTCTTCTCCATCACGAGGCCGTCCTCGTCCCTGTAGTACCCGGGCAGCCTGCCGACGACCGTGTAGCCGTTCTTCAGGTAGAGGGACTGCGCTGGGAGGTTCGACTCCCTCACCTCGAGGAAGAAGAGGGCGACGCCCGTCCTCCCGAGGCGTATCTCGAGCTCTATGAGCAGGGCCTGGCCTACCCCCTTCCTCCGCCACGGGTGGTCGACCGCGATGTTCATCATGTGGCCGGCCGATGAGCCGCCGCGCATCTCGACCTCCCCAACGGCGTAGCCTACGACCTTCTCATCCGAGACCGCTACAAGGAAGAGCCTTGGAGCCCTCTCCAGCATCAGGTGGAATAGCGCGCGCGGCCAGGGGTCGGGGTAGATGCTCGCCTCAATGCGCTGGACTGGCCCAACGTCCCCGGGCTTAGCCGGCCTGATGACTACCTCCAAGGCTCACCCAAGACGATCCACCCATACGGGGCTATAACACTGTACCCCCGTGCCCACCGTGGCTCAGCTGCAACGTCAACTATTTATTGAAAACAGCTGATTAGTCGGGTAGGCTCCCGAGTTGATGGCGAATAGACGAGGCCTGTTTGTCACCGCCCTAGGAGCCACCATATTCGTCGTCTACCTCGTCTACTCGAACCCCTTCACCGTTCTCTTCGAGGTTGGGCGCTTCAATGCCGTCGACTACCTCCTCGCTGTCGCCGTAGATTATCTCGGTCTCTTCTTCTACGCTGCCTCGTGGTACGTGCTGCTCCGCGCCGTGGATGTGAAGGTCAGCGTCTGGGAGGCGACCCAGGCGACGTTCGCCAGCCTCTTCATCACATGGATGCTGCCTCTCCCCATGATCACCGAGGTGCTTAAGGCTCAGCTTGTGAGGGACAAGGAGAACTCGAACATAGGGAAGGCGATCTCGAGCTCCTTCATCCACAAGGCCTACTACAACATCGCCTTCGGGATAGTCATCGGCCTCGCCGCCCTCATGGTGACGGTCTTCAGCGGGGGCAGCATGCCCATCCAGCCGGGGCTGATATGGTTCGAGATAGCCTGGGCGGGCGTCTCGGGGGTCATCTTCGGCCTCACCCTCAGCCCGAGGCTCCTCAGGAGGGTCTACGGCCTGAGCCCGATCTGGGTGAGGAGAAACATCTTCGACAGGATGTACGGCTCTGGCTCAGCCGAGGGGAGCTTCAGCAGGGTCGTCGACGACATAGAGTCCTCGATCGGGAAACTTAGGACGAGGATGAGCCACAACCTCCTCTCCTTCATCCTCGTTGCGTTTCACTGGAGCTCTGGCTCGATGACCGCCTTCATCGTCGCCCGGAGCCTCGGCGTCCACATCGACCTCTGGCTGATAGTCCTCGTCTACGCAATAGTCGAGTTCATCCAGCAGCTCAACTTCGTCATACCGGGCGGCCTCGGCGTCGTGGACGCGGGGTTGACCGGGGGATTCGTTCTCATCGGCCTACCCCTGCCGGTCGCCTCCGCCATCTCCCTGCTGACCAGGCTCGCTACCTACTGGCTCGAGCTCCTACTGTGCGCGCCCATAACCATCCATTATGGCTACGTGGAGTCGATGAGGCAGGCGCGGAGAGGGCGGGAGAACCTTCGAGCCTCCCTGGGGCAGGATGAAAACTCTTAAACTGGTAGTCGATTAGGTGTGGGGAGAAATGCTTCGCCTGGGCATCATCGGCTGCGGCAGGGTCACGACCATGTTCCACCTCAGGGCCTTAGAGGGCCTGGAGGCAGTGAGGCTGGTCGCCGTCGCCGACTCAAGCGAGAAGAGGATGACGGAGGTGAGGAGGGCCTGCGGAGCAGAGGCGGGCTGCCTGGACTACCACGACCTCCTCATGAGCCTGAACGTTGACGCCGTCTCAGTCAACACGCCGCCAAGGCTCCACGAGCAGATGACCCTTGAAGCCCTCGAGGCGGGGAAGCATGTCCTCTGTGAGAAGCCTCTCGCCCAGACCGTCGAGGGCTGCCTCAGAGTAAAGGATCTGAGGGAGGCGAAGGGGCTCGTCGTGCTGCCTGGGCACAACTACGCCTACTCGCCGAGCCTGATCAAGATCGAGGAGGAGGTGCGGAGAGGCTCGATAGGCGACCTCGACAGGGCGGAGGTCCACTTCGAGAACAACCTGAGGGGCTACGGGGCTCAGACAAGTTTCCGCACCGAGAACAACAGGGGCATCGTTGAGGACATAATGCCCCACATCCTCTCCGTTACGACGGGGGTCGCCGGCAGGGTGGCCGAGGTCGAGGAGGTCTCCTGGTGGTGCAAGAGCTTCGACGTCTGCGACAACATGGAGGTGAGGCTCAGGACGGAGCACGGCGTCGGCCTCGACTGCTCCCTCAGCTGGACGCGCATGATACCCACGTTCAGGCTGGACCTCTACGGCAGCGAGGGAAGCCTCCACACTGACCTGGCAATCAACCCCTTCTCCTACATCCTCGAGACTGACGGAGAGAGGAGGAAGTATAAGACCAGGGGCCTCGACTGGTACCTCGATCTCGTCAGGTTCAAGCACCCCTCCTTCAGGGAGCAGTACAGGCACCTCGCCAGGCTCGTCGATGGAACAGAGACTCCGAGGATAACCATCGACGACGAGATAGCGATACTTGAGACCATGGAGCGCATCTCGGCCCAGCTTCCCGAGACCGGCAAGAATCTAAGGGGGCAGGTCAGGTGAACAGGGTCTCCCTCGTGCAGGCCGGCGGCGATGTCGAGGCGGCGGTGAGGAGGAGCGTAAACCTCGTCGGCGGCCTGAACCTCGAAAGGGGCTGGAACGTCGTCGTCAAGCCGAACATCTGCAACCCCAAGAACCCCCACAGCATGGTCATAACCGACTTCAGCGTCATCGAGGCCGTCGTAAAGATGGCGCGGGAGAGGGGGGGCAGCGTCACCGTCGTCGAGTCTGACAACATCGCCGGTCCCGCCGAGAGGAGGGTCACCGAGTCGGGGCTCATGGCGAGGCTCGACGGCCTCGGGGTGCCCTTCCTGAACCTGAGCAGAGACGAGTACGAGGCCCATAGGGTCGCCGGGGTCGATCTTGAACTGCCGAGGACGGTGCTCGACGCCGACTACCTCATCAACCTCCCTAAGATCAAGACGTGCGCCCACACCCTCGTGACCCTGAGCATCAAGAACCTCTACGGCGTTCTCAGGGCGGCCAAGAAGAGCGTCCATCATAGGCATCTCAACGAGATACTCCCCTACCTGGCGAAGACAGTCAGGAGCGACATGATAGTCGTCGACGGACTCACCTGCATGGAGGGAAACGGCCCAACGGTAGGCAACCCGAGGAAGATAGGCGTGATAGTCGCGGGGATGAATCCGGTCTCCGTCGACGCCTTCTGCTCCCGCCTCATGGGTTTCGACCCCGCTGGGATCGCGCACATCACGAACGCCTCAAGGGCGGGAGCGGGTGAGATGGACGCCGACAAGATTGAGGTAGTCGGCGACGACTGGGAGGGGTTCAGGTGCAACTTCGAGAGGCCCTACTCTTTAAGGGCGACGCTGAAGTCTCTAAGTACCGTGAAGGATGTCTATCTCGGCGGCTCGGCTTAGCTATTCGTTTAATGTCGAAGCGCCTCTCGATCTCTGTCGAATCGCTTAAATATGGTGCGATTCACCTTCTCTCAGTCTCCATTTAGGGTCGAGGACATCATGAGGACTCTGAACAAGGTCGGCATAGCAGGATATGGAGCCTACGTGCCCATGTACCGGCTCAGGGCCGCCGAGGTGAACAGGATGTGGGGCACCTCGGGCGAGCCTGTCGAGGAGAAGTCGGTCGTCGGCCTCGACGAGGACACGGTCACCATCTCGGTCGAGTGTGCGAAGCTGGCCGTCAGGCGGGCAGGTGTAGACCCCTCAGAGATAGGGGCAGTCTACGTCGGCACGGAGTCGAAGCCATACGCCGTGAAGCCGTCTGGGACGATAGTCGCCGAAGCGATAGGGGCTACGCCGGGCGTCTCCACCGCCGACTACGAGTTCGCCTGCAAGGCCGGGACTGAGGCTTTTCAGACATGTATAGGGCTCGTCGGCAGCGGCATGCAGAGGTACGCGATGGCGATAGGAGCGGACACAGCCCAGGGGAAGCCGATGGACGCACTGGAGTACACGGCCGCGTGCGGTGGAGCCGCCTACCTCTTCGGCCCACTCGACGATTCCCTCGCCGAGGTCGAGGCATCCTACTCGTACGTGACGGACACGCCTGACTTCTGGCGGAGGCCGAAGGAGATGTACCCCAGGCACGGGAACAGGTTCACTGGCGAGCCGGCCTACTTCAAGCACATAATAGGCGCGGGAAAGGGGCTCCTCGACGAGACCGGCTACAAGGCGACGGACTTCAAGTACGCCGTCTTCCACCAGCCGAACACGAAGTTCCCGATAAACGTCTCGAAGATGCTCGGCTTCGGCATGGACCAGATAAAGCCCGGGCTCGTGGCTCCGCTCGTCGGGAACACATACGCGGGCTCGTCTCCCCTGGGCCTCGCGGCCACTTTAGATGTCGCCGAGCCTAGCGACAGGATATTCATGGTCTCGTACGGCTCAGGCGCGGGGAGCGACAGCTTCGTCTTCAGGGTGAGGGACCTCATCAAGGGAAGGAGGGCTGGGCCAAAGGTCCAGGCGTTCATCGACCGTAAGCAGTACATCGACTACGCCACCTACCTGAGGCACAGGGGGCAGATAATACAATGAGGAGGGTAGCGGTAGCCGGGGTCGGGCTCACAAAGGTCGGTGAGCCATGGGAGAAATCGGTGAAGGAGCTCTTCGCTGAGGCCGCGGTCGCAGCGATGAAGAATGCTGGCAACCCGACCGTGGACGCACTCTACGTCGCCAACATGTCTGGGGGGCACCTCCAGCACCAGCTCCAGTTCGGGGCGATGATGGCCGAGGCGATCGGGAGACCGGGCATACCCGCGATGAGGGTCGAGGCGGGCCAGGCGAGCGGCGGCGTCGCCTTCGACGAGGGGGTGAAGGCAATAGCCTCAGGCCTGTGCGACTCCGTCCTCGTCGGGGGCGTGGAGAAGATGAGCGACATGCTCCCTGAGTGCGTCGCCTCAAGCCAGGCGATGGCAGAGGACCAGGAGTACGTCGCCTTCACCGGAGTCACAAAGACTGGGCTGAGCGCCATACTTCACAGGATGTACACCGAGGGGTTCGGCGCGAGGCCCGAGGACGTCGCCATGTTCGCCGTCAGGGGGCACGACAACGCCGTCGGCTGCGCCCACGCCCAGTACCCGTTCAAGCTCAGCATAGAGAGGGTGATGGCCTCCCCGATGGAGGCCGACCCCATCCACATGATGGAGTGCTCCGCAGTATGCGACGGCGCCGCGGCCGTCCTCCTCTGCCCCGCGGAGAGGCTCAGGGACGGCGTCGAGGTCGCCGGGACCGCGGTCGCCACGGACGCCTTCTCCATAGCCCAGAGGGGGGACCCGCTGACGCTCGGGGCCGTGAGGAGGGCGGTCGAGAGGGCGTACGCCGTGGCCAAGGTCGCGCCTAAGGACGTGGACGTCCTCGAGGTCATGGACGACACGACCATCGACGGGGTCCTCAGCCTCGAGGGGCTCGGATTCGCCAAGAGGGGCGAGGGGGCGGCTTTCGTCGCCGCCGGCGGCACCTCTAAGGAGGGGGAGATACCGACGAACACCTTCGGCGGCCTCAAGGCGAGGGGCAACCCGCTGGGGGCGACCGGCGTCTACCAGGTAGCGGAGGTCGTTCTCCAGCTGAGGGGCGCCGCCGGGCCGAATCAGGTCAAGGACGCAAGGATCGGGATGGCTCAGAGCATGGGGGGCGTCGGCTCGACCTGCTCCGTGAGCATCCTGAGGAGGGCCTGAGATGAGCGTACCTAGGTACTGGCGTGAGGAGAAGCCCAGGTACAGGCTCCTGGGTGAGCAGTGCGCAGGATGCGGGGCGAGGTACTTCCCAAGGACCCCGGTCTGCGTCTGCGGCAGCACAGAGTTCAAGCCTTACAAGCTGCCCGAGACGGGCGAGGTGGTGAGCTGGACCGTGATAAGGAGCCCGCCTGAAGGATACGAGAGGTACACGCCCTACGTCGTCGCCCTCGTCGAGCTCGACGACGGTCAACGAATACTCAGCCAGCTCACCGATGTGGCGATGGAGCAGGTTAAGAGTGGGATGAGGGTTGAGGCCGTCCTCAGGAAGGTGAAGGAGGACGGTCAGGCCGGCATCATCCAGTACGGCTACAAGTTCAGGCCCATCGTCGAGTAATCCTCATTTTCTTAGTATCTTTATATGTCCGGCTCCTATCACTGTTTAGGCTGTTCGACGATGTCTTCTGGGAGCCTCTACGAGACCATCACGGAGATCGCCAAGAGGCGGGGCTTCTACTGGCCCAGCTTCGAGATATACGGCAGCGTGGGCGGCTTCTTCACCTACGGCGACGTCGGCGTAAAGCTCAAGAGGAACATAGAGGGCCTCTGGCGCGAGTTCTTCGTCCGCCGCCAGGGCTTCCTCGAGATCGACGACCCGATAATCAACCCGGCCAAGGTCTTCGAGGCCTCTGGCCACCTAAAAAACTTCAGGGAGTACTCAACAGAGTGTTCGACGTGCGGTCGTAGCTTCAGGGCCGACCACCTCATAGAGGAGAAGGCTGGGCTCGAGAACGTCGAGGCGATGGGCGGAGACACAATCAAGAAGCTTCTGGCTGAGCACAAGGTCAGGTGCCCGGTCTGCGGGGGCGACCTCAAGGAGCCTGTCCTTGTCCTCACCATGTTCCAGACCCAGATAGGGGCGAAAGGCGGCGAGGTCGGCTACGCCCGGCCCGAGGCAGCCCAAGGGATGTTCACCAATTTCAGGCGCGGCTACCTACTGGGCCGTGAGAGGCTACCGTTCGCCCTCGCCCAGACTGGAAAGGTGCAGAGGAACGAGATCAGCCCCCGTAAGGGGATGCACAGGCTAAGGGAGTACACCATCATGGAGCTCGAGCTCTTCTTCGACCCACAGAACCCCTCCTGCCCGTGGCTCGGCGACATTGCGGGGGAGAAGCTCAGGCTGATAACAGAGGAGATGGGAGAGAAGGGCGTCAAGGAGCCGGTCGAGGTCGTGGTCAAGGAGGCAGTGGAGAAGGGCTACCTCCTCACGGAATGGCAAGCGTACTTCATGGGGCTGTCGAAGAAGTTCGTCTCCGCCCTAGGCGTCCCAGAGGACCGGCAGAGGTTCCGCGCCCACCTACCCGAAGAGAGGAGTCATTATAGTTCACAGACCTACGACCACGAGATACGCCTCGATGGATGGGGATGGACAGAGGTCTCAGGCCACGCATACAGGACCGACTACGACCTTAAGGCGCATCAGGCTGGCTCAGGGCAGGACATGTCGGTGCTGAGGCATGATGGCAGCAGGTTCATCCCCCATGTCGTTGAGCCTAGTTTCGGGCTGGACAGGCTCTTCTACGTCACGATGGAGACCGCCTACGAGAGGAGGGAGAAGAGGAATGTCTTCCGCTTCCCGCGTAGGCTAGCTCCCTACTACGTCGGCGTATTCGCCCTCGTCACAAAGGACGGTCTTCCTGAAAAGGCTGCGGAGATAGGCAATGTGTTGGTGAACGAGGGGTTCCTGGTCGCCTCGGACGACAGTGGCTCGATCGGCCGAAGGTACGCGAGGCAAGATGAGATCGGTACGCCACTCAACGTCACCGTTGACTACGACACCATTGAGAAGGGGTTGGTGACGATCCGTGACAGGGATAGCTGGAGGCAGGTCAGCGTCCACGTTAATGATCTGAGGGAGAAGCTCAGGGCCTACTTCGAGGGGGCCGAGTTCACCTCGCTTGGTCCCCTCGTCCAGAAGCCCGAAGGGTGATGAAGCCACCGAGGCTGTCGATCTCGGCGACGTAGACGCCGTCGAGGACCTTCGTGACGCCTCTGCTGTCCCTCAGGGCTACCCCGAGGCTGTTCGCCTTGACGTTCACGACCAAATCCATTGAAAGCTCCTTCTCGACATAGACCCTGTAAGGCAAACCGGATCAACCTGTCTAACGGCTGGGGCGGTTAAAACTTTATTTGAACTCTATTGTGCCCCCGCCCGCGGCGTCTATGCGGCGCTGATACTCGAGGAGCAGAGCGTCCATACTCGCCTCCGCCTCCTCACGGGTCGACGCCTCCAAGACTATGTCGACTTTTATAGACGTCACCTTCTTCCTGTCCTCATCCGCCTCCGGCGGCGTTGCGGCGTTTTTTATGTAGACCTCCGGGTAGTCGGCTTGGAGCTGCCTGTAGACAGGGAAGAAGTCCATCCAGACCATCGAGACCGTGAATGTCCTCGCGAGGAAGACGCTCTTCGCCCTGCCTTCGACTATTGGGGCGATGTGCTGGTCAAACATCGCCTGCATCTCCTGCGGGACGCCGGGGAGGGTGAAGATGAGCTTGCCACCCTCCTCCAACATCATGCCCACGGACATGCCGACCGGGTTCTGGAGGGCTTTAGAGCCGTCTAGGACTCGGGTCATCCTCCTCGCCCTGGTCAGGTCGGTCTGGCCACGGCGGTTGTATATCCCCCTGATCTTCTCGAGACCCACAGGGTCATATGAGACCTCCCTGTCGAGGGCGTGGCCGATCGAGTCGACGGTGAAGTCGTCCTCACTGGGGCCGAGGCCACCGGTGAAGACTATGATATCTGCGTCCCTGTGCAGTGCTTCGTGTAGTGCATCGATTATGTCTGCGTCGTCGTCTCCGACCATTGCGACCCTGCGGAGGTTCGCGCCGAGCTCCGCGAGGCGCTTCGCTATCCAGTTAGAGTTGGTGTCGAGGATGCGACCGTACATGAGCTCGTCGCCTGTCGCGATGATCTCTACTCCGCAGCTCCCCTTGTGCTTCACAAGGGAGAGGATTGTCGTCCGGCTCCTTATATGATGTGCCTCTCCGCGGGAGAGTTTTATAGGAACCGGCCCCGCTATGATCGTTGATGGTCATGTCTGCGGAGGGTTTGACTGTCGAGAAGGCGCTACAGATCGGTGTCACCATGGAGGAGGGGGCTTTCAGGCTCTACACGGACGCCCAGGTGAAGGTGAACAACCCGGGCTCTAAGCAGCTGTTGAAGGAGTTGGCGGCCGACGAGGCGAAGCACAGGGAGTACTTCGTCAACGCCCTGAAGGACCCGAGGAAGGTCATGGATGCTTCTAACATGGCTGATCTGAAGAGGACGGTCGTCGACCTTAAAGTCTCCGACCCCCTGAGGCAGGAGCCCCTCAACCCAGACGCCTCTTACCAGTACATACTGATCTTCGCGGCGAAGAGTGAGAAGCTCGCGTATGAGTTCTACTCCGCCCTGGCTAAGGAGTTCAAGGCGCACCCAGTGGGGAAGATGTGGGCGACATTCGCCCAGATGGAGCTCGGCCACAAGCAGAGGATCGAGAAGGAGTACGACGACGTGGTCCTCAAAGAGAACTAGGCCTCCTTTATCTCTTAAAAAAGGGATCGCAGGTCATTTTCAGCAGTGGCCGAGCATGTGCTCGGCTGCCCTGCTCCGGCAGAAGACGATGAAGTCTTTGAATCCTAGTGCCTCCGCCTTCGTCTTCTTCCCCGAGGCGGTCTCGATGATGGTCCTGTAGATGCGTTCGCCGACGCTGTTTAGGCTCTCTGAGCCGTCGAGGATGGTTCCGGCGTTGATGTCCATGTTGTCCTCCATCTGGGCGTATGTGACCGGGTTGCCGGTGATCTTTATGACCGGTGCGACGGCGTGGCCTGTAGTGCTGCCCTGGCCGCTGGTGAAGCAGACGACCTGGGTCCCGGCGGCGACCATGTGGGTGACGCTCGGGACGTCCCAGCCTGTGCCATCCTGGAGCCACAATCCTGGGCGGGTGGGGCGGTCGAATCGGTCCCAGTCGTTCCAGAGGACGCCCTGTACGGGCTTCGTGCCCCCCTTACGGATGGCCCCGAGGCTCTTCTCCTCGATGGTCGTGAGGCCGCCGTCTATGTTCCCGGCACTCATCCAGCGGCTGTCGACACCTACCGCTTTGAGGCGCGCCTCGTCCCTGTCGATCATGGTATAGATGTCGTCCGCCGCCTGCTTGCTAAGAGCCCGACGGGCGAGGATGTGCTGTGTGCCTATCATCTCCTGGGGCTCCGAGAAGATGACTGTGCCACCCTCGTCGATCAGCTTGTCGCAGGCAACTCCAACGGCCGGGTTCGCGGAGAGACCGCTTGTCGCGTCCGAGCCACCGCATTCTACGGCGAGAGTGAGCCTGGAGACCGGGAAAGGCTCAGGCCTGAACTCAGCGACCTCCTGCGCCCAGCGCTGCAGGATGCGGATCGCCTTCTCCTGGGTCTTCAGCGTGCCGCCCTCCTCCTGGATCACGAGCCTCTCCACGGGTTTCCCGCTGGGACGGATGCCGTCCGCGACGATGTCGGCTGTGAGGGTCTCGCATCCTAGGCCGACGATGAGGACGGCGGCGACGTTGGGGTTGAGCCCGGTCCCGACGAGGTTGTGGGCGAGGACGGGGTCGTTGCCGCAGCCGTGGTACTGGGTTACGGCGACGGCGCCCTCGACCTGGGCCGCGATCTTCTTCGCGGGCTCGTAGCTGCAGTCTATGGGGGCGATGACTAATAGGTGGTTGCGGACCCCGACGGAGCCATCCTGTCGCCCGTAGCCGTAGAACTCGGTCATAACCCCGTCTCCGTCATGCGTGGTAGCTTAGGATAAGGCGAATTTTTTTTCCTGGATGTCATAAAATTCCCTCCTCCCTTCCCCTCGACGGTAGCCTAGCGCTTCCGACGTTGTGGATGTGGACCCAGGCGCCAGCCGGGATCGGCTTCGAGGCAACACCTATGATCTCGCCGTACTTCAGGATGGCCTCCCCCTTCTTGATCGGCCTGATGGCGAGCTTGTGGCCGAAGGGGATCGTCTCGGAGACCTTGAGCTTGAAGATGACCCCACCATCGGAGCCGATCACCTCAAGCTGCTCCCCGGCGTTGACGTCGCCTGTGACAGTGGCGACGTTATCCCTCTCGTCTATCTGGATCGCCTTGTTACCCATGCGTTACTGGGTAGTGTCTGATCATGTAAAAGTAACGGAAAAAAAAGGTCTAACAACGGAGCGAGGATGTAGGAGCCAGATCCCGCTCAGTGGGCTGGCTGCATGAATTGTTTCAGGTTCTCTACGACGATGCGGGCGGGCAGCTCGATGAAGTCGACGATCTTTGCGACGTTTTCGCCGTCCAGGAGCTCGATGGTGTAGGGGCCCTTCTGCTCTAGCTTCCTGATCTTGTCGTAGGCAGCTTCGAACTTCTTCGAATACGTCTTATTTAAGAAGCCCTTCTGGGCTATGAACTGTACCTTCTTGCCCGAGAGCGTTAGGTAGCCATACTCGCCGTTCAACTTGCACGGGTATGTCTTCTCGATCTTGTCCCCTGACTCAAGGCTCTTTTTAGCCTCATCTATCCAGTTGGACATTTTTTCACCTTTTTGAGGGAAGCCAAACCGCGAGAAATAAATATTTCTTTTTTGAAGTATATACAAATATAAATATTATTGTAGATAAATACTTTTTTTGGTGGGATCGTGGAGGTTTGAGCATTGGGCCATGTGATTAGATCCTATTCATTTGACATTTTTCGGTAGGAAGAATAGTAGTTATTGTTTTACCTAGATTATGCAGGATTCGGGGATGCCGCTTGTGCCATCTGGGAGGACGGAGACGGATGGCTTGTCTCCGTGGTGGGTCTTGATGAATTCGATGACCTCGTCCCACTTCTTGATCCAGGTGACCGTGCCCGGGCCGAAGCTTCCTTCCAAGCTCCTGAACCTGTATGGGCTATATATGACCAAGCGTGCGCCCCTGGCCAATGTGCGTGGTTTCCCGCTCCAGAGACTGGCGCCGACGTACTTGCCGTGGCGGTTGAATATCCAGTGGTTGATGTCACCGTCGGGGTCGTTGGCGAGGAGGACGATAGTGCCTTCAGCCCTTACGCTCTGCGCCGCCGGCCAGAGGCTCAGGTACGGCTCGTCCTGACGCATGTAGCTGTTTGCGACCACTACGTCCATCTCCTTCGGCGACTCCATGCGGTGCCAGCGGAGGACGCCCTTAGAGGCCGCCCTCTGGGTCTGGACGAAGTCGCCGGCGTAGACCTCGATGGGGTCGCGCCTCAGGTTGAGGACTGTGTCTATCTTGAAGTCCAGACCGGCTATCCTTGCGCACTCCTCGGCGTCCAGTCGGAGAATGTTGGCGTCGTTTAGCATGTACCCCGTGCTCTGGTGGGGCTTCAGGCCCGGACCGAAGCCCCCGACCGGGCCATGGTTGTGCCTAATGGTCTCGATTCCGGCGACGCCCGGGCAGATCATCTTGCCTCCGCCGCTGAAGCCGCTCATACTGTGGAAGAGGACGGTGCCTATGCCTATCTTGAGGTCGCAGGCCATCACCTCGGCGTTCACCCATACCGGCGTCCCGTGGCTGGTCTCTCCGACATGCTTCACCATCTCGTAGGGGTTGTGGTTGTAGACCGGGTACCGGTCGACTATGTCCTCGCCGAGCTTCTTGACGAAGTCGAGGCGGCCGAACGTCCCGTGGCTCCCCGGGGCGATGACGAAGCGGATGTTCTCGTCCTTAATCCCCGCCTTCTTCAGCTCCTCCAGGACGATTGGTGCGTATTGGTGGGTCTTCGTGGGACGGGTCATGTCGTCGAAGATGATCACGGCCTCGTTCTTCCCGTCGGCGAGCTTCGCCAGCGGCCTAGTGCCCAGGGGATGCCTTATCGCCTTCCTTGTCTGGGCCTTAGTCAGCCCATTCTGGTCCTCGCACGCCATCTTGCACCTCTTGACCTTCCAGCCGGCTGGAAAGGTGAGGGGGATGAGTTTATCCTTGTACCAAGGCTGTCCGGGTACCTCGACGGTGACCAATCAGTCTACCTCCATGCTGATAATGAATACAGATGGAGCTAACAGGATTTAAAGGGTGAATGCTAGTCACCGCAGCGCTCCCGGAGAAAGGGCGTGAGCCTGAGGATTATGAGGACGCGTTCGAAGACGCCAAGCCACTTCTCGAGCCTGTCCTCCCTAGCCCGCGGGCTGAGGATTTCCCTGTCCTTCCCCATCCCGGCCTCCCTGGCTAGCTTCGTCCTTTAGACCCTCCGCGTCCTGTCGCCATTCCCTGTAGTAGCTCCTCCTAAGCCACCCCTCGTAGAGGCGGCTGAGAGGCTTCCCCACGAAGGGGTCGTGGCGGGCGTAAGCCTCGAAGACCATCCTCTTGTACCTGCACCATTCTTCCGAGATGTTCTGGGGCTTCAGGTCGACGGAGTAGCCCCTGAAGAGCCTCAGGGTGTGGGATCTTCCATGGAGCAGTTGCGCCTCGTGGGCGAAGACGCCCGAATAGTAGTGGTCGATGTGGTCGCAGCCGATCGGCCCGAACTCCGGGTCGTGGATGGAGACGCCGTCGGCCTCTTCCTTCCCCATTATAGTTTTGAGGGTCTGAATTAGTCCCTGTCTATTGTAGGTGTTCGCGCCGTCGAGGGAGTCGATCTCCTCCGCCTCACCATCCCAGAGCCTCTGTAGTGCCCTACTCGGCGGCACCCCCTTTACGAGGGAGCTCCCGTCGGGCACCCTAAGGAACAGGAGCTTGACCTTGCCGCCGGTAGCTGAGAAGCCGGCGATCTCCCTCCCCGCCGCCTCGTAAGAGAAGGGCTCCCACCGAGCCCCGCCGAGCATCACGCTGTAGGCGGCTTTGATCCCCTCCTCTCTCCCCCTCCAGTAGGACGCGCGGGGGTTCCCGGCGTCCCCGGCGGTGATGTAGACCGTCGTGACCCTGAGTCTCCGTAGGTCCTCGGCTAGGCTTGGGCTCATGAATATGAGGTCGTCGTCCTCGTGCGCTGAGACGTAGATGTGGCTCACGGGGAAAAATTGGGTGGACACTATTTAAAAAGGGAACTGGGCCGCGACCCTACTCCTCACTGACGTAGCGTTTTATCGTCTTATGGGCCTGGAGGAACTCTCCTCCCCGGGCCGTGATGACGTAGCCTTGGTTCCCGCCGTAGTCGCCCTCCTTCACAAGGCCACGTTCGAGGAGGAACTCGACTGCCTCCTTAGCCCTGTCGACGGGTAGGTTCGCGCCGTAGCTTATCCTGGTGATGCCTATGACGCCCCTGCTCCTTATGGTCTCCAGGATGTCGGCGTAGATGTCGTACCGCGTCCTCCGCTCCAAGGCTGGCACCCGGCCCCACTAGAGGGGAGGCTGAGGCAGTTTTTCAGCCTTTTCAGGCTGGGAGGAGAACGAAACCCTGCGGTCCATCCGAAGATGATCCGAGTAGACCACATGTTCACGGAGCTCGACGCCGTTCTCGACCCGCAGGTCGACGGCGTACACGTTCCCGATCCTGCTGCCGCGTCTCAGCGTGACGACGCCTCCGTAGACATCCTCCACCTCGGCGTCCTCGCCGACCACGACCTCTTCGGCCACCAGTGGGCCACGGGCCTCACCTCGGCGGCCTATCTCAATTCTAACCGCCCTAGCGCCGCCAATGGTGTGGATCGAGTTGGATTGGATCTCCGTCCTGGCGTTTATTCTATCGGCCCTCACCGAACCCCCGACCCTGACGGACCCGGCTTCCAGTACCCCCGAGACATCCGCCTTGCCACCGACCCTCAAGCCCCCAGACAGCCTAAGTCCGCCGTAGACCCTTAAGGTGCCGCCGACCTCGACAGCCTCGCCCGAGGCGTCGCCGTCCAGTTCGACGGTCCCGCCTACCTGGATGACCGTGAAGCTCAGGGCGCCGTAGCTCGTGAGCTTGCCCCCCACCCTAAGTTCACCGCCCTCGCCGCCCGATAGGTGTATCTTACCCCCGGCGTCCAGCCTCTCGAACCTGAGAGGCTTTGATGATTCGAATTTGCCGCCGACGTCAGCCTCACGCCTGACCACCCCCCCGCCGAGCCTGATGGTGCCGCCGACATCGATCTTGCCTATGTCCACCTCGCCCGCCTCGAAGCTTCCACCGACGTCGACGTCGTCGGCCACGACGCCGTCGCCGACGAACTTGCCGCCAACGTCTATCCTGGAGCTCCTCGTCGCACCCGAGACCCTCACAGAGCCGCCTACGTCTATCAGGTTAGCGTCGATCCCAGAGGCACATTCGACGGTCCCCCCCACGTCGAGCCTGTTCGCCTTTGCGGGGCCTTCGACACCGAGGGAGCCGCCGACGGAGACGTCGCCTGCGTCCAAGCCACCTCTTACATCCAGCCTCTTCCTCACCTTCACCCTCTCAGCCGCCAAGATCCCACCCACACTTAGGCTGCCGTCCCGCACCTCGACCAGGCCGCCGACGCGGAGGTTGCCATCGACGCCGACGTCGCCGTGCCTCGACTCCAGCGAGCCGGTGCTGAGGCTGCACCTGAAGTAGCAGTTGCCTAGGCACTCTGTAAGATCCGAGACCTCGACGAGGTCCCCTGAGGCCGCCTCGACGGTGGCGTCGTCCACGAGAAGCCTTCCCCCCACCTTCCCTAGGGCCCTCACGCCGCGTCTGACCGCCTCATCGTAACCCAAGCATCTCACCGAGTAACCCGCCGTCGCCTCCCCTTTTAAAGCTAAGACACTTCGCATACTCACAAGTTGTGACTACGAACCGTGATGATTTCAGGTAATTATGCAACTTGAGTCGGCTTTAAAAACCGAGGCCGAGTCTTCAGCCTCGATGAAAGATGAAGACCTATGAGGTATCGGAACAGAACCTGAAGGCCCTCGAGGCTCTAATCAAAGTGATCTCTATCGAGGAGGGGAGGGAGACCTCTTTCGACCAAGCCCTAGGCAGGATCATCGGGTACTACAGGAAGGCCGTTCCATTCAACTGAAGGGGTGAGCCAGGACGACGGTGAGGCTCAGCTCCTTCATCCCTTCCAAGGTTTCTCTCAACGCCAAGCTCTTCCTAGTCGGCATGACCCTGAACGGCTTGGCCAATGGCGTGTTCGCGGTCATGGACCAGCTCTACCTCGTCTCCCTCGGCTTCGGCAGCACGACCCTCGGTGGCATATACATGATGAGGCCTATAGCCACGCTCCTACTCACACTGCCCATGGGCCTCCTAGCAGACAGGATCGGAAGACCAAAGATCCTGACAGTGGGCATCGTCTCATTCTCCACGGCGATCATCCTCTACCTAGCCTCGGGCACCGTGGCGGCCTTCACGGCCGCGGCCTTCCTGTTCGGGGCCGGCAACGCGGCCTTCGTCGTCCTAGGCCCCATGTACTCCTCCTTCTTCGACTCAGGCGACATGGACAGGGCCTTCGGCCTCATGGGGTTCCTCAATATTTCCATGATGGCGATTGGAAGCCTCGCTGGATTCATACCCATGGCGCTTGTCTCGACGTTTGGCCTCAGCCTGAGGGCATCCTACTGGACGCTTCTCCTGGCCACGACCCTGGTCTTCTTCACGGCGTTCCCGTTCTTCCTACTCGCGGCCCGTGGGGCACGGCGCAGCGAGCAGAGTAATGCACGGAGGTTCAATCTCGAATCAAGAGGCGTCGTGGCGAAGTTCTTCCTCCTGAACCTGGTCGGGCAGACTGGTGTAGGCCTGCTTGTCAACCTGTTCCCGTTCTATGTGAACGCGAAGTTCATGGTCGAGTCTGACGCCCTCGGCGCGCTCTTCTTCGCCTCGTCGTTCGCCTCGGCGACGGCGAACATCTTAGCCCCAAGAGTGTCCGGGAGGATGGGGACGCTGAGGACCATCGTCATGTCCCTGGGCCTCTGCGTGCCATTCTTCTTCATGATCCCCTTAGCTCCTAGTTTCGCCGCCGTAGCCGTCTTTTACGTGGTGCGGATGGGGCTGGCGAACATGTCCTCGCCCCTCTCCTCCTCCCTCTTCATGAGGCTCCTCACGCCGGGCGAGAAGGTGACGGCGAACAGCGTCGTCTCCATGGCATCAATGGGGGGCTCGGCGATCTCCACCTGGGTGTGCGGACAGGTCATGGGGGCGTCCCTCGACCTCCCCATCTTCCTCGGGGCGACGATATATGTCTTCAACACGGCGGCCTACTACCTCCTCCTCAGGGACGAGAAGCCGAGGGTGGAGCCCGCCGCCATCCTCTTAGTGAAGCCCATGAAGGTCGACGAGCCCAGGCTCATCCAGAAGAGGTAATCTTTAATCCAGTCATTTCTTTCTCTTCAGCCATGGTCCTGCGCAGGGTCATCCTCGTCGTGAGGGATGGCTGGGGCTACTCAGATGAGGACAAGGGAAACGCCGTCCTCCAGGCCCACACACCGAACAACGACAGGTACATGCGCGAGTACCCTTGGACCCTGCTCAAGTGTACCGGGAACGCCGTCGGCCTCCCCGAGGGGACACAGGGCGGAAGTGAGCCCGGCCACCTCACCATGGGCGCCGGCCGAATAGTCTGGCAGCCCTACGAGGAGATAAACCAGAGCATAATGAACGGCTCGTTCTACTCGAACCCCGCCCTCCTCAGCGCCGTCGAGAACTGTAGAAGGAACAACTCGGGCCTCCACCTCATGGGGCTTCTTAGCGACCAGGGCATCCACGGGGCGACGGCCCACCTCTACGCCCTCCTCGAGCTCGCCAGGAGAAACAGGCTGGGAAGGGTCTACGTACACTGCTTCCTCGACGGCCGCGATGTCCCGGAGAGGAGCGCTGAGACCTTCATCCAGGAGACGCTCAGGCAGATCGCCGAGAAAAGGGTCGGGAGGATCGCCTCCATCGTCGGCCGCTTCTACGCCATGGACAGGGACACGAACTGGGGGCGCACAGAGAAGGCATACAACCTACTCACCTTAGGTATGGGCCAGGAGGAGACAGACCCAATCGAGGCCGTGAAGTGCGCCTATGAGCGCGGGGCGGCGACAGACTACTACGTTGAACCGATAGTGCTCACAGAGGACGAGAAACCAGTCGCCCTCATCCGGGACGGGGACTCCGTAGTCTTCTGGAACTTCAGGAGCGACCGAGCCAGGCAGATCACCTACGCGCTCACCCAGTCAGACTTCAAGGGGTTCGAGAGGAAGGCGTTCCCGCGGGTACACTTCGTCTGCATGAGCGGGTACGACAAGCACCTCGCCCTCCCAGTCGCCTTCCCCCAGCTCCCCGTCACCAACAACCTCGGCCAGGTCCTCAGCAGGAACGGGAGCCGCCAGCTCAGGATAGCGGAGACCGAGAAGTACGCCCACGTCACCTTCTTCTTCAACAGCCAGGTCGAGGACCCGAGCCCAGGCGAGGACAGGATACTCATTCCGAGCCCAAAGGTCCCAAGCTACGAGGAGAAGCCGGAGATGAGTGCCCCCGAGATCAACCAGAGGCTCATCACCGAGATAGGATCGGGGAAATACGACTTCATACTCGTCAACTACGCCAACGGCGACCTCGTCGGCCACTCAGCCAACATGGCAGCGGGCATAAGGGCCTGCGAGACCGTGGATAGGTGCGTGGGGGAGGTAGTTGAAAACGGATTGGCGGCGAGATACACAGTACTCATCACAGGAGACCATGGCAACATAGAGACCATGTTCTACCCCAACGGGGAGCCTAACCCGAGCCACGGCTTCAACCCCGTCCCCTTCATCCTGATAAGTGGGGAGCCTGAGCTGAAGAGGATTAAACTCAGTGAGGGTCTGGGCTTGAGCAGCATCGCCCCCACAATACTCCTCTTGATGGGCATCGAGAAACCGGTCGAGATGACGGCGGAACCCATCATCACCTCCTAGTGACTTAGTAAAAATCATATCTGACTAGAATTTATTGTTGAATATGCAGAGGGACGTCGCTTCAGGCACAATCGATCAAGATTCTCTTAACGCAAAAACATTGATTGCGCGCCCCGTCTTCGAGGTGTCTGAATGATCAGGGAGATCGGTTTCGACACCGATAGGTACCTAAGGTTTCAAGTGGCGAAGATTCTTGAGCGTGTCAGCCTCTTCGACAAGTTATACCTAGAGTTCGGGGGCAAACTCAGGTTCGACCACCACGCCTCCCGCGTCCTCCCAGGCTTCGCCCTGGACACCAAGATGCAGATGCTCAAAAAACTCGGCGACAGAACTGAGATGGTCCACTGCATCAGCGCCAAGGACATCGAGGGCAGGAAGATAAGAAGCGACTTCGGCCTCGCCTACGAAGACCAGATACTCAAGGACATAAACGACCTCCGGGACCAGGGCGTCGACGTCTCCGCCGTCGTCATAACCAGGTACAGCGGCGAACTCTCAGCCAGGAAGTTTAAACAGAAGCTCGAGAACCGGGGCATAAGGGTCTACCTCCACTACGAGATAGAGAACTACCTCACGGACCTCGACCTCGTCGTCAGCGACGAGGGCTACGGCAAACCTGACTACGTCGAAACCGACAGGCGGATAGTGATTGTGACCGCCCCTGGCCCTGGTAGCGGTAAGATGAGCTTCAGTATGAGCCAGGTCTTCCAAGACAGGAAGAGAGGGATAAGCTCAGGATTCGCCAAGTTCGAGACCTTCCCCATCTGGAACCTAGAACTCAACCACCCAGTAAACGTCGCATACGAAGCAGCGACAGCCGATATAGGTGATTACAATGTCGTCGACCCATTCCATAAGGCCGCCTACGGAGGCACAGCCATCAACTACAACCGTGACGTCGAGAACTTCGCCATCCTCAGGAAGATCATAGAGAAGATGGTCGGCCCGGACGACCCCCTCGCAGGGTACAGGTCGCCGACGGACATGGGCGTCAACATGGCGAAGGAGGGGATCGTCGACGACGCCGTCGTCAGTGAGGCGAGCAGGCAGGAGATCGTCCGCCGCTACTTCAGGTACCACAGGGAGTTCATAGAGGGTGAGACGCCTCACAGGACCCTCGAGAGGATGGACGACATCATGGCGAAGGTGGGGG
>Ga0315288_10002821_pt1 | contig 22298 bp, 12 predicted proteins | sample YL17G11_20_MG_FD_203454 | JGI IMG/M metagenome (GOLD analysis project Ga0315288, IMG submission 203454) | Sediment microbial communities from Yellowstone Lake, YNP, Wyoming, USA - YL17G11_20 | ecosystem: Environmental > Aquatic > Freshwater > Lake > Sediment | place: USA: Wyoming | collected...
CATAGGTTTCAATTGTCTAATCTGTTTGGCGTCCATGTCATATCTCCTTTCAGAATAAAGGTTTCCAAAAGAAGATGTCGGCTGGTCGCCTGAAAATCTTGAGCTAAAATGGCGTTGTAGGATTAGGTTCGAGAGGCAGACCGCCTCTTTGGCCCGTCTTCGGCCCGTGCTGCCGATCAGGCCGAGATTGGCCAGAAGAAGGGCCGCACAGATTACTGCGGCGAAGATGTCAGTTGTGGCAAACCTATTGTTCTTGTCCATAGTCTCACCAGACCGGCGGGTTGTATCCCAGTCCACCCCAGACGCCTATTTGCACCCTGAGCAGGTCCCGCCATTCCGCGCTTGTCGTGGGAGGGTCGCCGGGTTTGAGAATCGTCCTGCGCCCTTGCCACTTCCAGTATTCGGCATGGCTGTCTGCGAAGGAGAGGGTGACGCCGGCATTGTGTATTACGGGCGGGTTGTCCCACCAGCATCCCGAATCGTAGTGAACGGCGTAGCTGTCAGGTGCGTTCCAGCCTTTGTCGATGAAGACGATTCTGGCTCCACGGTTACTGAGGTTACGTATGTTCTTGACGATCAGGTCAGCCACATCACCTCTGCCTCTCGTATCATTGGGCTGGGGGAAGCCGTTCATCGAGTCAACAATTGCGTAGGTTCGCACGGCTTGCCTGATCCCGGCCGGACAGTGATAAAGATTGACGCTGCCGGAGTAGGGCCAGAGCGCTCCTGATCTTATTATCCCTTGTTGCATGTTCAGGGGTAGTTGTTTGCCGCTATAGAAGTCCGGGTGCCAGTCCGTGGGCACCCAGGGCGGCTCGCCGGGGCGGTTGATTCCCGCTGCGCCGTTTACGATATTGCCGTTGTGGTCGTCGGCGAACGCCTGCCACGCCATCGTCAGGCGCTTGAGGTTGCCTATGCAGACAGACCGTTTGGCCCGCTCGCGGGTCGCGTTGCCCAATGCGCCGAAGTTCATCAGCAGCAGGGCAAGACATCCGAGGATAACCATGATGTCTCGTATTCTAATCGCACCTGTGGATTTCATATATTTCACGATACAACTGTCCGAGCGTGTTATGGGGTGCCGGGGCCGGTTGAGAACCTCCAGATTTCACCAGGGATTGTGCCGGTTTGATAGATCGCGTCGATACGCCAGTAGTAAGTGGTATCTGATGACAGCCGCCCGATTTGGCGTCTTGTGTCTGTCTGGTTGTGCACAAATGGGGGCGGATTGTTCCTGCCAAAGTACACATCGTAAGAGTTGGCGTATGGGCTGCCAGTCCAACTCAACTCGGTGGGATGGACGTCCACCGCACCGTTGGGCGGGTAGGGATTGCGTGCGGGGCCTGGTGCCGGCCCGGGCGCAAGCACGTCTTGATTCGTGCGCCACTGCTCTGCTATCAGGGCCAGGTCGCCGAAGCGGACGTATCGGTCGAGGTCAACGTCGCCTGCGAGATAGGGCGATGGGCCTTCGAATCCGCAGGGCCAGTTCGGTTCGGTGCATTCGAGCCACTGGGCGGCCAGCAGGGCGATATCGTTGAAGTCGATGGCTCCGTCGAATGTTATGTCCGGGCAGCCATCCCGTCCGATTGCCCAGAGGGTGTTGCTGGGGTCGCTGATTAGAAGTGAATGATCGTTTGCATCGCTTATCAAGAGGACGTTTTCCGCGGCGATAACGGGGTAGTTGAGCCAGCTTTGACTCTCGAACCGGGCCGTTTCCCAGCCGTCCGAATCGACGATGTAGAGGTTGCCATCATCGCAGGCGGCATATACAAGGCCGTCGCCGCCGACGGTCAGGGTGAACCCGCCGAGGGTTCCCAGTTGGGTTGCCCACTTGAAGCTGCCGTTAGGCTCGACGGCGCGGAGATAGGGGTCGTCGAAGCTGACGTATATTGTGCCGTCGGGCCCTACCGCCGGCTCGGACCAGCCGTCGGCGTAAGCAAGCTCGCGATAGGCCAAACATGCGTCCTCGTGCTCATTGGGCGAGAAGCCAAACCAGTTGTCGCAGTTGTACTCGATCATATTGGACGGGGGAAGCCGATCATATTCACAGAGATAATCCGCGACATATTGGCAGAAGAGGCTGAGATTCGTGGCCCAGATGATGGCGCCGTCGTTGGGGTCTATGGCGTATAAGTTGGCGTCGTATAGAAGCGTTTGGTAGATAGCGCCGTCCGGCGCGAGGACGGGCGAGGCGAAGGGCCAGCCGCCGGAGTTAAAACGGCAGGACCACTTGACAGCGCCGTTGTTTGGGTCAAGTGCATAGAGGTTTGGGTCGTACAGTCCGCCGATATAGACCGAGCCGTCGGCGCCAACCGCCGGGGATGCAAAGATCGAGCCGGTGGGTACTGAGCCGGGGCCTTTTGTTGCGAAGGTCCAAAGCTCGCTGCCGTCCCGGCCCAATGCGTAGAGTATCCCATCCTCGGAACAGAGATATATCTCGTTGCCGTCCGGCGAGACGGCGGGTGACGAATGGACGGGGCCGCCGGCTGTGTGCGTCCATCGCAGGTTGCCGCCCGCGTCGATGACATAGAGCTTTCCATTGCGGCTTCCGACATACACGGTCCCGTCGGGCCCTATTGTCGGCGAGCTGACCAGCGGCGAGTTCGCATCGTAGCTCCAGAGGGGCGTCCCGTCGGCGTCGAGTGCGTACAGCTTACCGTCTTCGCAGGCGACATGGACCCTTCCATCGGGGCCGACGGTCACGCTTGTGGGGACTGCGTCATCCGTCTGGAATTTCCATTTGACGCAGCCGAACCGCGGGCCATTGCTGTCGCTCAAACCTGTCCTCTGGAAATCGCCGGCAAGGGATTTCCACTTGGCTTCGACTTCCGGGCCGGGAGAATAGGGCTGTATCGTGAATCGACCGCTGCCTGTTATGACGACGTCAGGCTCAGGCGCTGCCGGTATGACGACGATCGTGCAGCGGTCGGAGTCTGCCGTTTTCGGCAGGGGCCACCGGTAGCTGCCCGTATCAGGAACGGCGGCGCCAATGACTTGCCAGTTGAGCCCGCCGTCTTCGGTGAAGAACAGATACACTATGCCGGCGCCATAAGTTGACCATTCGATATTGTGTATGCTGCCGGCCGACCAGACCTCGCCGCCGGCGGGTTTGCGCACGATAATTGCGGGCACGAACTCAACGGTGACCGTCTTGTCGGAATTCATTGTAGCGGTATTCGCCAGCTCTTTAGATGAGTCATCGTCCGCGCCGCTCCAGCTTTTGAGCAGGTGGCCGGGCTGGGGCCGGGCCGTGATTGTGACGACTGTTCCAGATTGGTACGTGCCGCCGTTGGGGTCGGCGGTGCCGTTGCCGATGACATTAACGGTCAGTTGAAACTCGATAGCCGCTGCCGGACCGACGGCAAGGAGCATCGGGAGCAAGGCTCTCAGGATGGCGGGTCTCATTTTCCAATCTCGCAAGTCATTTCCTCAATTTTCCTCATTGCTCCACGGGCTTAATGCGGCTGCCGCGGCACAAAGCATATTATACCGCAAACCGCTCCGCAATACTATTAAAAAGTGTAAGTTTTATGGGCTGTTATCCTGCATCCAATGCAGGCCAATGAACCAAAAATCCCTGAAATCGACTGCGCAGTCGCCGTTCACGTCGCCGGCGACGATGGTTTCGCAGGGTGGTTTGCCGAAGTATGATTTGCTCGCCTCTGCTGTGCTGCCGTAGGCGCCCATATTGATAATGCCGCCGTTTGGAAATGGCTCGCTGCCGATGGGTGACATCGGATTGCCAGCATCGATGCATGGGCTCGTCACTTCGTCTATCGTCCATCGTCCCTCGTTTGCATCCCACCTGCCGGCCTGGGATTCGAGGTGATAATCGCCGTCGTCGCCCCATGTCCCCACGCAAACAAAGCACGGGTCCCTGCCATTGTTTCCGGGGCCCCAGTTGACAGTTCCGATGACAAGAGCTATCCCGGAAGGACTATATATGTCACAATATGAGATGTTCAGCGTTGCCCCCCTCGGTACGAGAATTGGAGAGGAATCATAGAGTATGCAGCTCTCGATTGTGCACGTTCCGCCCAGCCCAATCTCGATACCGTCGTACATGTTTACCATTGTGCAGTTCTTAATCAGCCCGTGACATCCAACGATTGCCGGCACGGGCCCTGGTCTGGCGCAGCCGTAGGTGATGTTGGCTATTATGCAGTTGCTGATTACCCCGTCGCAGGCCTGAATCACTCCGCCGCAGCCGGTCATGATGTCCTCAAGAATGCAATGGCTGATTGTGGCGTGTGTGTGATTCCCGCCGGTCGGGTCCGTTTCCCAGTCGTAGCCGATGACGGACTCGTTGATATTGAAACCCGTTAGCGTGCAGTTTGGGTCCTCCGTCCCGCGAAAACGCACGAAACCGTCGATAGTAGTGTTCTTGACGGTGCTTGATTCGGTTGGGTCTGTGCTCGTCAGCCTGATATTCTTGCCGAGGAAGTTGATGTCCTCAGCATAAGTGCCGGGCAAGACGATAACGGTATCCCGGTCAATGGCGGCGTCGATGGTTTCCTGAATCGAATCGAAGGGGTGCTCCTTGCTTCCATCCTCAAGGGGATCGCTTACGCCCGGGTCATTCGGCCCGGGGTCGCCGGGCGCATCGTCGTCAACATAGAATGTTGCGAAGCGCGGAACGACGCTGAGCGTTCCCTGGCACAAGGCCCAGTTGTTTGTTTCGTTGGTCTCCTCGATACAGCCGGTCGGTTCTGTGGCGACATAATCTATGTAAACGATGACTTTGTAGTCCCCCAAAGGACAGTCGGCAGGTATCTGAAACTGCGTCTGAACCTCGTGCGATCCGTTCGGGGCCAAGATTCCGGCAAACGTCGCGGTGCCGAGAAGGATATCGCCGCTGTCGGGATGGCTGTCTTTTGAGAGAAAGACGGCTTCGTCCCAGGGGCCGTGGGCGGGGCCGAACTGCTCGAAGCACCACGGGTCCTCAGGAATACAGACAGTCCCATTGTTCGAGGCAAGCCACCTGATGCCCAGCACCTCGGACGGGCTAAGCCGGGCGGGCGTGAATCTATCCGAGACCGTATGGGTGAACAAGTCAGGCAGTTTAGGTGGCGGCGGCTCGGGATGCTGATGGATAGTGACAGTCTCCAATGTCGATCCGTCCGCGCCGTCGAGCAGAGTAAGCGTTACATCGCCCGGGCCTTCGCAGTGGAAGATGATGTCTGTGACCACCAGCCCTTCGAGTGGTTCGGGGTGTGGCGAAATATCGACAAACTCGATATAGATCCAATCGTCACAACCGATACCAAGATCATCACACGCCCAATCTGGGGGCTCGGGGTCTTCCAGACAAATATAACCGGGCGGGCACCACAGATGGCCACCTTCAATCTGCCCCGGTCCATCAACGGCCAAGACGAGGGTCCAGACGGCGCGTTCCCCGGGGTCGGCGAAGATGCCGAGATTGAGAGTGTCGCTCGGCAGGATGTAGATTTCGGAGTCGGGGGGCTCGCCGTTGACCCAGATATGAAGTCCCGCTTGGGCGGGGCAGGCCAGGATGAGCAACAGGATTGGAACCGATAGGCGTTTCATAATGTCTCTCCTTTCAAAAGAAACATCGAACTCGAACATTTGCGGCCTCTCCAAAGGTCTTCCCACAAAAGATCAAGCACAAATAGAATAACATATCCGCCAGCCCCTGTCCAGTATTTTCTGTGCTAAGAATGGGCTTAGGGGGCCTCGGAAGGCGGTTTTTTGTTGACAGGGGGGGTATTTGCTAATACTATTGGTGTTATGAGGACGAAATAACTATAATGGGTTGCGTCCTTTGCCTTTGAGCCGGATAGCAGGAATGTGGCTTTATCAGGGCTGTAATTGAGGCTAAGGGCGCTCGATGCCGGTTTCTGGGCAGGGCAAAAGGGGTCTTTTGGAGATATGTCGATGTTCAAGCAAAGAACCTTCAGAGCGATTTTGGCAGCGGCACTTCTTTTGGTCAGCATCGGTTTTGCTCAGAGTCTTGAGGACAACTGGAATGACTTTGTGCATTACGTGAAGATCGGCCACGCCGAATTGGCCAAGGGGTACGCGCAGGCCATTCTCCGGGGCAACCCCGATCCTGTCGAGTTACTCGCGTTGACTAAGGCCAGCCCGGAGGATTATCAAATACTGCTGCTGGTGTATGAAGCCAAGCGCGACGCCGAATTGGCGGATCTCATCGGCAAGGTCCTCAACATAATAGAAAAGGGCAGATTCACACAGCGGGTCGATGCGCCGATTATCGCCGAGGAAGTCAGAAGGCTCAAAAACGGCGACCGGGCGTGGGTGACGGGTGTAAAGAGGCTCCAGACCGCCGGCGAATATGCGATACCGTTTATGTTGGACGCGATGGCCGACGGTACGCGCAAGGACGAGTATGCGGATATTGTGCGGGCGCTGCCGTACATCGGCCAAGACGCGATACGTCCGCTCGCAGCCGCGCTGCAAACGACGAATGTCGCGATCAAGGGCGAGATAATATTGGCATTGGGCAAAATCGGCTACCCGCAGTCGCAGGCATATCTCAAATACATCGCCGAGACCGACAAAGCGCCGGAACTGCGAGCGATGGCCGCAAGCAGCCTTGCCCAGATTGACCCTGCCGCCGTGAAAGTCCCTGCTGCCCAGTTGTTCTACAAGCTTGGCGAGAGCTACTACTACCATGCCCAGTCGCTCGCGCCGCAGGAGGACGCCGATTTCGGGAATTTGTGGTTCTGGGACCCGAACGGCGAGCAGTTGGAGCGTCTGGAGGTTGACAAGGGCTATTTCTACGAGCTTATGTCGATGCGCTGCTGCGAGTGGGCGCTGCGGGCCGATGCCGGATTTGGCGAGGCTATCGGGCTTTGGGTGGCGGCATTTTTCAAGGCCGAGTCCGCCGGGGTCAAGATGCCGGAATACTTCGGCCAGGCCCACGCCGACGCGCTGGTCTATGCGACTACCGCTGGCGTTCAATACCTTCATCAGGCCCTTGCGCGAGCCGTCAAGGACAAGAATGCCTACGTGGCGCTTGGGGTGGTCGAGGCGCTTGCCACGACTGCGGGTGAGAAGTCGCTGCTCTATCAGGTCGGCGGGTCTCAGCCGCTGGTCGATGCCCTGAGCTTCAACAACAGGGCGGTCAGATACAGCGCGGCAATAGCGATAGCATCCGCAGGCCCAAGGGAGAGCTTCCCGGAAAGCAGGTTGGTGGTTACGAATCTGGCCGGGGCGTTAGGTCAGAGTCCGCAGGCCGCCGACAAGGAAGCGGATCTCTGGAGCGAGCAGGTGGCGAATACTTACGCGGTGCGTGCGGCGAGCGTGATGCTCAAGTTAGTCCAGGCCCGCAACAAGGTGATTGACGTGTCGCTTGCGCAGCCGTTTCTTCTGAGCGCGACGAACGACAAGCGTACCGAGATGCAGACCCTGGCCGGCCAGGTCTTGGCGTATCTTGGCAGCCCGGATGCTCAAAGGGCGATTGCGGCAATGGCTCTGAACGGCACCAACAGCCTTGAGGTGCGCACAGCCGCCTTTGAGTCGCTTGCCACTTCGGCCAAATTGAATGCCAATATGCTGGTTGACCAGATGGTTGACGGCATTTATGCGCTTATCGGTTCGGACCAGACCGACCCCAGTCTTCGCAGCGCGGCAGCCGCCGCCTACGGCGCACTTAATCTGCCCAGCCAGAAGGCCAAGGACCTCATCCTCGACCAGGCAAAAATGTAAGGCATTAGTGCTTCGTATCTCCCCGATGAGACAAGCCCCAACGGGGCAAGCGTATGTCCCCCTTTTGGGGCAGGTGGATGTCGGATGTCGTATCGCGGGGGGATTGGGTTCGTATCTCGTATCTCCCCCAGGGGGCAGGCGTGAAGCGTGAAGCGGCGGGGCGGAGAAATTGGGTTTGTATCTCGTATTGCGTATCGCGTATTGCGTAATGCGGGGAAGATGCTCGATACTTGGGTACGGGATTGGGTTTGATTGGGTTTGTTTTTTCGGGCGGAGCGGAGCGGAATATTCTCGTAAATCTTTGTGGCGTAAGAGGTTGCGTGGATTTCGGCGTTTTGAGAATTGGGTTTGTTTTGCGTAATTGACTGCTGGCCACAAGGGCACGAAGGCACAAAGGGTGGAAGGGCACAAGGGATAAGAGACAAGGGCACAGGTGGCAAGCTGGGGTGGATAGGCGGTTTGGGAGTGGGGAAATCAAAATGCAAAGTGTAAAGTGCAAAATTGTGGAATCCCGACGCTGTCGGGATGGGTGTTTTGATTGTTGGTTTGGTTTTCATATCAACGATGTCCTATTAGTTAGATGTATATTATATCATACGTAGAGTTGGATGTCAAGTGAAATTTCAAGGTGCAGAGGGGCAGAGGGACAGAGGGACAGAGGGGCAATGGCACTGAGGGGGCGGATCTACGACTACGGCTACGACTTGCGGGGGCGGGTAGCAGGGGTTTGGGGTTTCTTCTTGGGTTGGGATTTGGCGGGAGGGGCAGCGAGTTTTTTGAGTATGGCGGCGTGGGGGTGGCGGACGTTTTGGGCTTTGAAGAATTTGACGGCTGCGTTTGCGGCGTCGGCTGCCTGGTCAGGCTGGTCGAGGGATGCGAAACAAAGGGCGCGTTGGGCCTGGGCGAAGGCTATGGTATCTCGAATATCGTATTGTCGGGCCGTTTTGGAGGCTTTGTCAAGAGACTGGAGTGCCTTTTTGAACCGGCCGCGTTCTCGTTCGATGGTCCCCAGCAGGAGGCGCGAGGAGGCGCGGCAGTTGACGTTATGGGCGTGGTCTGCGCGGTTGACGAGAGTTCGGAGTTTAGCGAGGCTGCGGGCGGGGTTCGACTCGAGACGAGCCGCCTCGGCACGGGCCTCGAGCAGAAGGTTGTCTGCTAAGCGTGTTTGTCGATGTATCGTTATGGACTCGTTAAAGGCCTTGAGGGCCTCGGAAAAGTTACCGGTCAAACGGTGCAGCTCGCCCAAGTCGTGCAGGGGGGCTGCGATTCCCTGACGGTCGCCCAGTGTGCGAGCGATCTTGAGGGATTCGTCACGGTGTTTCCTGGCTGAACTCGGGTTGCCCTGCAGGCGATCGAGGGTCGCAATGGTGCCGAGCGCAACACTGATGCCTCGGCGGTCATGCAATCGGTGAAAGATGGTCAAGGAGGTCTTGGCTCTTCTCTTTGCAGCGGCATAATCACCTTGAGCCAGATCCAACAACGAGATCGCGAAGTGCGTGGCCGCGATTCCATCGCGGCGGTTCAGTTCGCTATAGATTGCGAGGGCCTCCTTGCATTGGCTGCGTGCTTCGGCGAAATTGCCTTCATCGCCGTTCAGATCCGCCAGACCGGCAAGGGCTGCCGCTATGCCCGGGCGGTCCTCCAATTCGCGAGTGATTTTGAGGAGTTCGCTGAATCGGTTGCGGGCTGCGGACGAGTTACCCTGATTAGCGTCCAATACTGCGAGGCGCTGGAGCGCGAAGCGCACGTGACGGGAGTTGCCCAACTGGGTGGATAGCTTGAAGAGTTCTTCGGCTGCCTGACGGGCGTCGGCGTAATTGGTTTGACGGGTATACAGCCACGCCAACTGGCTGAGGGCCGAGAGTATGGAATCTTTTCGGGCGAGGTTTCGCGCAATGTGCAGGGCATGCTGAGCATGGGTGACGGCGGCGGTATAGTCGGGGAGGCGTTCGTCGACTTCCGAGGCCTGCAGGAGCCAACGGATTCTCTGTTCTTGCGTGTCATGGGCCTTGCTGAGCTCAAGAGCTTCCTTTATTGCATCACGTGCGCGAGCGGGGTCGGAGTCGGCCAAGCAGAGAGCACGCTCTATAAGGATGGCAGGGACTAATGGGTGGTACTCTTGCAGGCGAGCAATGGCTTCGGCGCGGGTCAAGTATTTGAGGGCCTTGCGGTTGCTGAGGCGAGCATTCCTGAGGAAGCGCGCGGCCTGCAGGGCGTGGAGGGGTTCATCCGGGTCGATCTTCTGAAGCAAGTCAAATATCGGAAGGATTTCCCCAGCGCGCTCGCCGGCGGAGTCTGCAAGTCCAATGCTAGTTTGCCGGGCGATGTTAACGGCCTGCTCATGGTCGATAGCGGCGAGTTGGGTAATGGCGTCGCGTAAGTCATCTATCTTTCGGTGTTCGAGGGCATCGCGTGTGCACTTTGCCCAATTGGGTTTGCCGTCATGGTTGATATCTCTGATAATGCTTTCGAGGGTTCGATAAGCGCGTCCAAGCCCGCTATCGGGCCAGTTGACAGCGACGAGTTCTTCGTAGAGGGAGAGCCTGGGGTGGTAGGGCAGAGACAAGGAGAATCCTATGTCGGCGCCGGTTACTTTTTTGAGCGTGTTGCGTGCTTCTTTGTAGCGTTTTTCCTTTGGGTCGTCCTCGTATTCGCATACAGGGCTGGCGACGAGAACCACCTTTTGGGGTCCTGCGCCTTCGTCCTTCCAGGCTGCAACTTTAGTGAGGAAGTCGGCAGTGCCTTTGATGTTCTGGTCATTTAGTCCTGAGAGGAGGATCAGGTGGTCGCAGAGGAACTTGGCAGCGATGTAGCCCTCGTCGGAGAATCCTGTGCGGGCGTCAACAAAGATGTAGTCGAAGCGGCCTGAATCGAGGAGGAATTGGCGGAAGCGCGTGGCGAAATTTTTCCTGATGTCTTTGAATTGGCGCGAGCTCATGTAGAGTTGGCCGAGCCGGTTTTCGTAGCGGCGTTTACCACCTGCGGGCATTAAGTGGAGGGTGCCGGGTTGGGCAGAAGGGGCTTTAGGCTGCGGGATATCCAGTTGGACAAGATAGGAGTCGACTGATCGAGATGGATTCTTTGCGCGGAGGATAGACTTTCCCTTAGCGAAAAGGTAGTCGTGTAGAATGTCCACCATGCCTTTGGGGTTTGAGGGCTTGGCTTTGGGCTTTAAGATATCCTGGCGGTCGATCAGGCGCGTAAGGCCCGGGGCCTCGAGGTCGAAATCGACGAGTAGGACGCGGCGGCCGGAACGAGCGAGGAGGCATCCTGCATTGAGCATGGCCATGGATCGACCGACGCCTCCGCGAAAGCTGTAAAACGTTATTATGATAGGCTTTATCATACGGCTCCTATCGTATTTGTTTGGCTAAGCAGCGCTCGAGACGACTGCCTGTTTTAGTATTGGGGCCGCGCGAGTAGGCGTGAGAGCGTGGTCCCAGCCTCGGTCGCGGGCGGCCTGCTGGTTAATTATTTCGGCCATTTCTTCATCAGGAATTCGATAATGGGGGGCATCGGGCATCGGGAGGGTGCCGTAGTCCCATTGGGGGAACCAATTTTCTATCTCGCGGGCGATATTATCGGGCACGCTGGGGATGGCGTCGGTTGCGAGCTGTTTTATTTTATCGAGACCGTTTGTATCAATCAGGCTGGGGAAGAGGTTGAGGATTCTCCGCATGGAGTCTGGATTCTGTGCAATTTGATTGAGTCTGGGGAATGCCTCGTCGAAGCCGTGGGCGAGCAATCCCCTGAAGATTAACTCAGGATACTCGTTGTGGAGGCGGCGGTTTTCATCGAGCCAGAACTTGGGGGTCAGGTTGTGTCCGAGTGCGAGGAGGGTCCTTAAAACGAGCATATGAAGCCAGCGTCCATTTGTGCGTCGCAGCCATGTACCAGCGTAGGCGATTTCCGTTAGGATGGGTGCAGCCGAGTCGATACTGCCTTCTTCGATAAGGGCGGCCAAGTTGTGGAAGTGCTCTGGGTTCCATGGGTTGTGAGTGCAGTCCTTTAGGATTTGATTTACAGCGCGGGCAAAGCTCCTGCGGAAGGCATCATTTCCAGCATCCCAGGTTTGCAGGGGGAATTCATAGGCGGGTTCATCGCGGCGACGATTGATGGTTGCAGCGGGCAGACCGCGCAATTGGAGGCGGTCGGAGAGCCAGTCTCTCAGTTGGGCGAATGTAAGTTGATCTAATTGGGGCATTTTCTTATACCTCCAGAGGCGCAGCAGGTGTCACGAAGTCCCGGGCGGAGATGGGGTCATGGACGACTTCGGACAAGCCATCGCCAAAGCCCGGACGCAAGGGATGGGTTTTCCCTCCGGGGCGCCAGTATACGTCGGAGGCATCGGCGTCCCATGCCGTCGGCTTGAATGGGTTTATGTTTGAGGGAAGGCGATGCGTCCATCGGACAAGTTCATCGCCAGTGTTGTCGTAGTGTCCGAGGCCGAGGCGCACAACTGTGGCCTCTCGAGAATCTGGGAAGGTTTCGAAAGGTACGGCGTGTTCTTCGTCCTGGAAAGCCCACATTTGATATGGTGAAAGTGGGGCGGAGCCGAGGCTTTGCTTCTGTGAGTTCAAGCGCTGCGCAGGTTCGCTGATGCGCACGAGTTGGCGGATTCTGGCACGAGCCTGCTCTGGCGTCTCACCAGTAGCGGCGCGAACTCGGTTGGCCAGATTTGCGATGTTGTTGACGTGGCCGAGGGTGGCACTGTTTACGGCGTTTGCCGGTTCGCCCCTCTGGGTGTGGGTGTGGCAGAAATCAGATATGTGGTCAAGCCTTTCAGCATCGTTTGCGGGGGCTTTATCTTCAAGTAGATCGATCAAACTGGAGCGGCTTGCCGGGTCGTGGGCCTGGATGCGGTCGAGTTGAGGGTCTGAATCCATGTTGTCGAAGGTTTGGTACGGATTAAGGGTATAATTCGGGTTAGACGTTGTCCGCTTGATGTCTTCGACAATAGTGCGGCGTTCTGGCGTTTGTGCAAAATCCTCAAATGGCATGTGGAAATCGTAACAGGGTGGAGCGGGAGTTACAAGGAGAAAACCAAAAATCAAGAGAAAAAGCCAAATTGGGGGTCTGGCTAGCATGAAACCCTGCAGGATGGGTACTTGCGTACTATCGGCGCCATTCTGCTTTTCGGACCATTAGTGGGGGGTTGCGCGGCGGGAGGATAGCGGATTTCAGATTTGGGTGTAGCGCTTTTGGCGGTTTGGCGTTCTATACTGTAAGATAGTATGGAACTTGGCTTAGGTTGGAAACGATGGCAGACGATCTTAAGAAAACATCAGACGACGAGAAGCTCATTGGATTTGGCGGGTGTGGGAATCTTTGGCTTCGGGCGGCTTGACGAGTTGGCAGGGGCTGACTACAATGCGGGGGCCGAATAAACGGCGCGGTTTATTGAGTTCTTCAAGAGCTATTGAAAGGACTGGAAAATGGCTATTGATGCAGAACAGGTGTCGGCTTGTCTGGAGGAGTGCAAAAAGCATCTGACGCAGGAGTTGCTGCCGTTCTGGCTGAATCGCTGCAAAGACCACAAATACGGCGGGTTTATTACTCACTTTGACAAGGACGGTAAAGATGCCGGCACAGATGAGAAGTCTCTTATCTCGCAGACCCGAACCGTCTATACGATGTCTGCGGCCCATCGAGCAGGTTACGGCGGCGGCAAGTGTGCCGAATACGCCCGACACGGAGTCGATTTTCTCATCAACAGGATGTGGGACGATGAATACGGCGGATTCTACTGGATGTGCAACCGCAAGGGCGACGTCACCATCGACAAGAAGATTCTCTACGGCCTGAGCTTTGCGATTTATTCGCTGAGCGAATATACAATGGCGACCGGCGATAAGCGAGGGCGGGAATACGCAGAGAACGTCTTTGATCTTGTCAAGAAGCACTGCGCCGACACGATGTACGGCGGGTACTTCGAGATGTTTGAGCGAAACTGGGATTTGTGCGGGCCGGGCAGCGGAGGCGGCGACAGAAAGACGCTCGACGCCCACATGCACCTGATGGAGGCCTTTACCGCTCTTTATGAGTGCACGGGCCGCAGCATCCACCGCCGGACGCTTATCGAAGATATTGATCTGCTAAGAAAAAGAATCCTGCACCCGAAATATGCCACCGGCATACCGCAGTTCACTCCCGATTGGAAGGTTGCGCCGCAGATAAAGTTCGACGTTGTCTGGGGATGGGACCGTTTTGCCGAGGGCGGGAAAAAGGCCCACGCCGAGGATAACACCTCTGCGGGCCACAATGTGGAGTTTGCGTGGCTCCTGGCCCACGCCACGGATATTATGGGCTGGGGCTGGGACGAGTACAAAGCCATCATCAAGAAGGCCGCCGACCACGGAATGAAAAACGGTATAGACCCGCAGTTCGGCGGCGTCTATACCGAGGGACCGCACGCCGGCGGCGTCTATGATATGGAAAAAGAATTCTGGCAGCAGGCGGAGGTGATGATAGGGATGCTGGAGGCGTGCCTTAGGTTCGGGCCGCAGAAATACTGGCCGGCTTACCAGAACGTCCACCGTTTCGTCTTCGACAAGATGATAAACCACCCGGTTGGCGAGTGGTGGCCGCTGATGACCAGAGAGGGCAAGCCCATCTGGACGCACATGAGCCATTCCTGGAAGGTCAACTATCATACCGTTCGCTGTATGGTGCAGTGCATCAAACGCCTCGAAAGGCTGCTCGAAAAAACTCAATAAGAGTATCTCCGATGGACTACAAGGGCAAGTACAAGGTTTTCAATCCCGATGGAATCACCACGTATCCGCTAAGCGATCGCGCCAACAAGGTGACACTCAAGGACCTTGTCCGGCCCGTGGACGTCGAGAAGCTCGTTATTGATTTGCCCAGGAAGACGCGCGGCGATGTTGAGGTTGTTGCCGAGGCCATTGTCTCTGTGCGAAAGGCGGGCAGGCCCGTCGTGTTTTTCGCCGGCGCCCACCTGATAAAGAACGGCCTGGGGCCCTTGCTCATCGAGCTTGTGAACCGCCGGCTCGTCACGCTTGTCGCCGGCAATGCGGCTACGGCCATCCACGATTTTGAGCTGGCGCTGATTGGGCAGACGAGCGAGAACGTCCCGGACGCCCTGGGTGAGGGCAGGTTTGGGATGGCTCGTGAATTCGCCTATATCAACGCGGCTGTATCGCTGGGCGATGAACAGAAGCTCGGCTTTGGCGAATCACTCGGCAAAATGATCTGCGACGAGGCCTTTCGCGAGATGGTCTTTGCCCGCGTGGCGGCGGATGACTGGCCGCGCGCCTTTGAACATCCGCAAGTGAGCGTCCTTGCGGCGTGTTTCAAAAACGATGTCCCGTTTACAGTTCACGCCGGGATAGGTACGGACGTGACCGACCAGCATCCGTCCTTTGATGCGAGGGCCAAAGGGGGCTGCTCCGGCAGGGATTTCCTCATTTACGCCAATGAAATAGCCGGGCTTGGCGGCGGGGGGGTTGTGTTGAACGTCGGCAGTGCCGTGACCGGCCCAGAGGTTCTGCTAAAGGCCGTCTCGATGGCCGCCAATACCGGCAATGCTCCCAAGGGCATAATCACCGCCGACTTCGATATTCGCGAGTATAGGCCGGCTGCGATGAACGATGAGGCATCGCAGGGCTATTACTTCCGCGACCAGAAGAGCATTGTGACGCGAATTCCACAGGCATTTGCAGGCACAGCCTTCTACGTGCAGGGTAATCAGAAACAGACATTTCCATTGCTCTACAAGATGATTGTCGAAAGAGTCTAACCGGAAGGTGCAGCAATATGAAGGTCGAACGCATCGAGGAGATTTTGGCTCGAATTAAGAACGTGAAGGTGGCGGTCTATGGCGACTTCTGCCTCGATGCGTACTGGCTGCTCGATCCTCGCGGTTCGGAAGTCTCGGTCGAGACGCATCTCCAGGCGCGGGCGGTCGGCAGGCATTACTACTCGCTCGGCGGAGCATCGAATGTAATTGCCAATCTTGCCGCTCTGGAGCCGGCGGCCATACGGGTTATTGGCACGGTCGGGGATGACATTTTCGGAAGGGAGCTGAGACGCCAGCTCCATGAGCTAAAGGTTGATACCACTTACCTGGTCGTCCAAAAAGAGAATTTCGACACGGTGACGTTCGCAAAGCCCTATCTTGAAGGCAACGAGCAGCCGCGAATAGACTTTGGCTTTTTCAACAAGCGCAGCGACGCTACCGACTGCGCCTTGCTTGACGGCATCCGCGACGCGCTGGACACCGCGGACGTCCTCATCGTAAATCAGCAAGTCCCCGGCAGCATTGCGAACGACTCGTTCATAGAGCAGGCAAATCAACTCTTTGGCCAGGTTTCCAATAAAGTCATCTTGCTCGATTCGCGGCATTACGGCGATAAGTTCAAGAACATCTACCGCAAGACAAATGACCTGGAGGCGGCAAAGCTCGATGGTGTGGATGTTGGGCCGGACGATGTCCTGCAGTTGTCCGATGTGATAGAATATGCGCGGAACCTCTTTCGCTGGTTCAACAAGCCGGTTTTTCTGACGCGTGGTCCACGCGGAATTATTGCGGCGGATGCGGACGGTGTCCACGAGGTTCCGGGCATTCAACTGCTCAAGAAGCTCGATACCGTTGGGGCGGGCGATACGGTGACAAGCGCGCTGGCCCTGTGTCTCGGCACCGGTGCATCGCCTGCCGAGGCGGCCGAGTTCGCCAATTTCGCCGCCGCCGTTACGGTCCAGAAGCTGTTTCAGACGGGCACTGCTTCAGGCCGGGAGATTCTCCAGATCGGCAAAGACGCCGACTATATCTACCTGCCCGAATTGGCGGAGGATCGGCGCGGGGCCCGTTATTTTGCCGACTCCGAGATGGAATACTGTTATGAACCGATACCGACAGGCCGGATAAGACACGCCCTCTTTGACAACGACGGGACGATAAGCACGCTGCGGCAGGGGTGGGAACAGATTATGGCCCCCGTGATGATCAGGGCCATACTCGGCGATGAATACAAGACCGCAGACGAGAGGCTCTATCACAAGGTGCGAAACCATGTTCTCGACTACATCGATAAATCGACCGGCATTCAGACGATTCTGCAGATGGAAGCCCTGGTCGAGATGGTCAGGGAATTCGGCGTTGTGGCCCCGGATAAGATTCTCGATAAGTTCGGCTACAAAGCGATTTACAACAATGCCCTGATCGAGCTGGTGGGCCGGCGGATCGAGAAGCTCAAGCGCGGTGAACTCGACGTCGCCGACTACACAATCAAAGGCGCTGTTGAATTTCTGCGGGTCTTGCGGCAAAAAGGTCTGACGCTCTATCTGGCCAGCGGGACGGACTACGAGGATGTAATGGCTGAATCCGAAGCGCTTGGCTATGCGGGGCTTTTTGACGGCGGCATCTACGGCGCCGTATGGGATATTGCCAAGTGTTCCAAGAAGATGGTTATCGACAGGATTATGACCGAAAACAGCCTCCAGGGGCCGGAGCTAATTGTCTTCGGGGACGGTCCCGTTGAGATGCGTGAATGTCGCAAGCGGGACGGCATCGCCGTCGGCATCGCAAGCGACGAGATTCGCAGGCACGGCTTGAATGTGGAAAAACGCACGCGCCTTATCAAGGCCGGCGCGCACATAATAGCACCGGATTTCTCACAGCACGGCAGGCTTTGCGAATTGTTGTTTGAGCAGTGATTCGTTGCATCCTTTACTGTGCCTCGCCGGCCGCATCGTCACATCCCAAATCGTCTTATTCCAAATTCGCAGTTGCGCCGAATACACGTTGATAGAACGCTCGAAAAACAACCGGGGCCTGCGCCGATTGGCACAGGCCCCGGAATGGTGCAAACCTTAGTGCTTATCCCGACAAAGAGACAAGCCGCGTTGGTGCTTGTTCAAGGGCGATTAGGGAAACAACTCCTCTTCAAGCCACTTGTTGGCCAACAAACTGTAGTCCTTGAAGTTGACCTTCTTCTCGAGGACAGGCTCAAGGTCAGAGATGTTGGCAGGCGAAGTAACCGGCACATACACCGCGCCCGCGCCGGCGAGCGACATTATCTCAGCCTCCGTCAGCGCGTAATTGTACACGCGGACGTCATCGAGCTTCCCACTAAAGAAGCTGCTCAAGCCGGACGGTTCGCGGCCGAGCTTGAGAGTCCCTGAGGAAAGCCCGAGTTTCGCTGTGGTAACCAGTTGTCTGTCAAGCTTGCCGTTAACGTATGTCCTGATGTAGTTACCCTGAGAATATACGCCGACGACATGGTACCACACGCCCGTCGTAAGAACTGTTCCACCGCCAACACTCCTGTTGTTAGTTGACTGGTTGGTAGGATTTCGAACCTCAAATTCGACCTTGTTATCGCTATATACGCCCATCTTATAGCCGCCGGTACTGCCGTCCTGATTCCCGGCAACCTTCTGATCGCGCGCACCTGTGGTAACATTGATCCAGGCAGAAACACTCACCGCGCCTGTGATATTCAGGGTCGCGTCGTACCCGCAGTCAACAAGGTCGTCCACACCGTCGAGGCTGATTGCCTTGTCGATGTAGCCGGGCGCGTAAGTCGGACCGCCATACAGGATGCCGTCGTTGCCGTTAAGGGAACTGTCGTTGGCGTCGTCCTCAAATTCGTACCACGCCATCAGACCGTCCGGATTCGGCGGGACTGGCTCGATGTTGTAATCATACTGCAGCCAGTCACGAACCATTATCTGCAGCTCTGCGTTGTTGACAGCGCAGTCGCCGCTGGGGTTGCCCGTTGGGGCATAATCAACCACGGCAAGCTCGGCAGAACGACGAGTAAGAACGCATCTCTGGGCATATAGCCTGATGTCGTCGAAATACAGCTTACCCGAGCCGTATGGTTCAGTCTCGTCTTCGTCGCCGATGCCGATTGCAATGCTCTTGACGTTGCCCACGTTGACGTCATTGACGTCAGTGAAGTCGCCAAGGTCAATCAGCCACTCGTGCCATGCCGCTTCGGCGATATCGTTGGGGTCTTCATCGTCGTAGTCCCCGTATGTCACCTTTGCCTTGGCCCCGTCTCCGTCGGTCAGCTCCACCCACATCGGCTCAATAACGACGGTGTTCGGGTCGCCCCAGAACCGCAGCGACAGCGACCTTGCGCCGCCTGCGGTCCAGTTAGAGCCTACACCGGAGAGCAGGTTGGCAACCTGGGCCACGATCTTCGAGTACTTATAGGTCCTTGGGCCTTCGGCGTCGATGCAGGGATTGTAAGCCGTGCCATCGTTATCATAGTCATACCTCATTGATTTGACGCCGCCAAAGGAGAAGGTCGGATAGTCGTAGATCGTCGATCCCGTTTCGTTTCCAGAGCCTTTACAGTCGCCGATGCCGTCGTTCCAGACCTCGACGATGTTGTTGCCCGGGATCTGCCAGTCCGTGTAGGTCTCCATATCATCGACAACAAGGCTATTGGCCGTCGTAAAGCTCCAGACATCGCCCGGCCAGGTGACTCCATTGACCTCGTCCACCGCCCAGTAATAAGTCTCTTCCAAACCAAAGGTCCAGGGCAGAAGATAGGACGGGTTGGTAGTGCTGGTGCCGTTAACCTGGCAGCCGGCCCTGGCTATCACTTTGAGCTCGTCGGCGTCGAAATAGACCCTGTGCCCGTTCACAGCCGCGGCATAAACTCCCGCCATCCAGCTTAAAGTAGGTTTCAGGGCCGCACCTGTGCTCCCACCAGGCGGGACCGGGTTGCTGGCCTTCGTGGGCGGCCACAGCCATATCGCCGGAATAATCTGCTTGGGCGTGGAGGCGCTTGACCATCGCAGGTATGCAGCGGCGCCGCCGCCGCTTTCATAGTATTCCATTACAATGTCATACTTCTGCCCCGCAACAAGCGCGATAGGCGCGCTGGCCACCTCGGTTGTTGACTGGTCCACCCATTGGTCAACAACGAGCTGACCATCCACCCACAGACGCTCACCGTCGTCGGTGGCGGGGTAGAAGATGTAATCTTCAGAGTACTTCGCCTCCACCTGACCTGTCCATCTGCACGAGAACAGATCAACATTGACCAACGGGTCCGGCGAGCCGGGATCGCCCCAGTTGAAGTTGATTTCGGGGTCTATACGGCTCAATACGAAGGTCTCGAAGCCACCAGGTGAAGTGTCATTATAGTAGGACCCCAACAGGCCCCCGGCACCGCCGGCAACCCTGAACGCCCAGACCGGACCTTCCCACTTCTTGTCGGCGTGAAGGTCATTGACCTCGGTAATCTTCCAGTAGTAAACCTTGCCCGCCTCAAGCGCTCCGGGGGGATTGTAAACGTGAGTGGCCAGCGGCAGGTTGCCCTTGAACGTGCCGCCCGTGCCGGCCTTGACATCGGCGTAACTGGTGCCGAAATAGACATCGTGCGAAGCGGCGAGGGGTCCCGCCAGCCAGTCGAGTGTGGGCGTCGTTGAGACACCTGAGGCCTCATCAGCCGGCAGCGGGTCGTATGCCTCGAAGAACCCCGCCGTTAGTCTTATCTCTGCGAGCGATAGCACGCGGTCGTACAGCCGGACCTCGTCTATCAACCCCCCAAAGAACCTGTCGTCGGGCGACGCAGTGCCGCGGACGCCTATACGGAAATCCTCGCCGGCAGCGATATTAAGCACTGGGTCTAGGTCTGTCGATGGTATCGTGTCGTCGCGCCCGTCCAGATAAAGGGTTACGTCCGGATACGTGGCGGTCGCGCCGGCTATTATCGTCAGCGCGACGTGGTGCCACTGGCCGTCGTTCATCACCGTGTTGCCCTGTACGTTGCCCCCGCCGTGCTCATAGCGGAGCCTGCCCACGTTAACGCGGAAGTCAACCCTTTGCCCGTCGGCCTGAACACCCCAGTTGACCATCGTGCCCGTGGCTGCAGCCGAGGTCTTGACCCACGCAGCCACGGTAAGCGGCCGCTGCCCGATAATCCCCTTGTAGCCGTCCATGCTTATGTAGTCGTTGACACCGTCAAAATCAAACGCATTGGCGTCGTGACCCGGCACCACCGCGATACCACCCTGAGCCGTTCCGTGATTATCGTGGCCGGAGTAATCGAAGACAAAGCCGGGGGCCTCACCGTCAAGCTTCCACCAGCCGACAAGGTTTGGATCGCTAATGGGCACAAACGGCACCGTAGTGAAGCTCCAGACCTCGCCCTTGTACGCCTTCATCGGCGAAGTAGTCTCAACCACATCGGCCCGCCAGTAGTAAGTCGTGTTGTAAAGAAGGTCGCCGGGAATCGGAATGGTTGTAACTGTTTCGGGCGACGCCACGCCTAAATATCCGACGCCGCCGATCGTCCCTGGAACTTTATTGTTCACAGTGGCGAAATCGGTGCTGAGGTAAACGATGTGCCCCTTCTTCGCCCAGTTACCTTTACTCCAGCTTAGGTCCGTAGTGACCGGCACAAACGTGGCCTCGTCCGCCGGGTTGGGGTTATAGTTAAAGTTGGAGACAACCCAAAAGCTCCAGATGTCGCCCCGCCAGGTGTTCACGCCGTTGACCTCGTCGATCCGCCAGTAGTAGGTCGCGCCTCGAGTAACAGGCATTGCGGCGAACGGGTCAAGCGGGTCAAAGGGATACTTCAATTCACTCTGTCGGCCCTTATAGACGTCGCCCGACGAGGTGCCGGCGGTGTTCACATCGTCAAAGCTGGTGCTAACATAGACATCATGCATAGCCGCATGCAGGCCAGGACTCCACTCAAGGACCACAGAATCGGCGTCAACCATGCTGCCGTCAGCCGGAATCGCCTGCGTAGCCCAGGGAAGGGAAGCCAGCGCCTTTATCTCTGCCGGTAACAGGGCATGGTCATAAATCCGCACGCCATGTATCCAGCCACGCCAGCGTTCCCCATTCGAATCACCGCCTATAAAAAATGGATTGGCGTCAACCGTGTATGTGACGGTGCTCGTCCCCGACTCAACTCCGTCTCGATAGTAAACGAGAGCTGTTCCGGTCTTGACAACCGCATGATGCAGCCAGACTCCACCTGTGATATCATCGTAATCAATGCCGGCAAGACTTCCATTGTAGTACTCAAAGTGCGTGGGCGTAAACTTGATGAATTGCAGCGGCGACGCAGTGCCCCCATAGCGATTTCCGAGGATCACCTGGTTAATACCGGTTCCATCACCGTCTTGTTTGGCCCAAAACGCCCACGTGAAGTTTGTAGTCAGGCTCATCGCTGGTACGGATCCCGCATTCACGTACGCACCGGAGGCATCATCCCCGTTAAAGCTCAGGACTGTGCCATGCTCACTATCGTTATACCAGACCGAGCCGCCCGGACCGAGTCCGCCGTTAGGGTTGAGGATTGTTCCATGGTTGCCTGCGCCGGATGAATCAAAGGCGGTTGTCCCCGCACCTTCGTCGAGCTTCCAATGGCCAAGCTCAGTTGCGTCAACCGGACCAGGCAAAGCCAAACCCAGTACAAGAACAAATGAAATGAGATAGACCAATTTGCCACACATAATAGTCCTCCTTAAAGCTAATAGGTTGTAACTTAGTCCTACAACGCCATTTTAGGTTGAAAAATGCAACAACGTATAGCAGATAAATCGATTCCCATCTTACGCAATTGCCTCCGCTTTTTCCTTATATGGCAACGGCGAGAATGCGCTATGCGATG
>Ga0315288_10002822_pt1 | contig 22298 bp, 18 predicted proteins | sample YL17G11_20_MG_FD_203454 | JGI IMG/M metagenome (GOLD analysis project Ga0315288, IMG submission 203454) | Sediment microbial communities from Yellowstone Lake, YNP, Wyoming, USA - YL17G11_20 | ecosystem: Environmental > Aquatic > Freshwater > Lake > Sediment | place: USA: Wyoming | collected...
AACGACCACCTCTTCGAGTACAACGAGTTCCACAGCGTCGTCTACGGCGCCAATGACGCTGGGATCATGTACGCCGGCTACAGCCCCACCATGCGCGGCCACATCATCCGCTACAACTACTTCCACCACGTGTATGGCTACCGGAACCTGGGCTGTAACGGCGTCTACCTCGATGACATGTTCTGCTCCGCCACCATCTTCGGCAACATCTTCTACCAGGTGCCACGGGCCGCGTTCATCGGCGGTGGCCACGACAACCGAGTCGAGAACAACATCTTCGTGGACTGCACCCCGGCGCTGCATGTGGATGCTCGGATGATGGGCTGGGCCTCTGCCTCGGTCCCGATCATGAAGCAGCGGCTGGAGGAGATGCCCTATCAGGAGGAGCCCTGGCGCAGCCGTTACCCGGAGTTGCTGACCTACCTGGAGGGCAACTACGCCCAGCCTCGGGGCAATCGCGTCGCCCGCAACATCTGCTGGGGCGGCCAGTGGGACGAGATTGAGGAGAACGCGAAGCCCGGCGTGGAGCTGGAGGACAACCTGGTGGGTGAAGATCCGCGCTTCGTGGATGCGGCGAAGCTGGACTTCCGCCTGCGGCCCGATTCCCCAGCATGGAAGCTGGGCTTCCAGGCCATCCCGGTGGAGGAGATCGGCCTCTACCGAGACCCCCTGCGCGTGTCCTGGCCCGTTCGCCACGAGGTCCGCCCGCCCTACCAGCGGCCCGCCCCCACCTTCGCCGTGCGGAGGACCGGGGCAGAGGTCACCGTCGATGGCGATCTGCGGCCCGAGGAGTGGGGCGGCCTCCTGGATGGCGATGCGATGGTCATCGCCCAGGGCCTGGAAGAGGAGCCCGTCCGTCCCGCCAGTCGGGCCTGGTTCCACCATGACGGCAAGCACTTGCTGGTCGCCATCGACAACGAGGTGAACGGCGAGAAGTCCCTCCAGATGGGCGACACATGGGGCAGTAACGACGCCGTGGAGCTGTCCTTCCGCGACTCGGCATCGGGTTCTACGGCGCCCATCCTGGTTCTGCGCGGCTACCCCTCGGGGCACTTCGCCAGCAGCGACGAGGCCGGGGCGCCGCCCGACGCCGTGAGGCAGGCCTCCCGGGGTGTGGAGTATGACGCGCGGGTGCTCGGCCCCAGTCGCTGGACCGCCGAATGGTGTATCCCGCTTGCCTCGCTCGGATTGGACGCGAGGAGAACCCCGAGGTTCGCCTTCAGTCTGGCAGTACGAAAGACTGGTGGCCCGGACTGGGTGCTCTGGGTCGGCACGCACCATGCCACCTGGAACGTCAACAACGCCGGCTACCTGGAGCTGCAGTAGGCCCTGGCAGCCATCGGCCAAGCCTTCGCGTGCCCCGCCGATGGGCACGATGGAGCAAGGGAGGCCCATGGTGAGGATTCTCGTCATAGGCGGCACTGGACACATCGGAAGCTACCTCGTGCCGCGCCTGGTCTTGGACGGGCATGAGGTACAGGTGGTGGCGCGGCACCCCTCTCCGCAGTACACCGATGCACGGCTGGCGTGGGATCAGGTGGCGTGGGTCATCGCCGACCGCGCTGCTGAGGAGAGGGAAGGCACGTGGAGCCAACGGATGGGGTCCATCGAGGCGGACGTCGTGGTGGACTTGATCTGCTACACACCCGAGCAGCACCGCACGATGGTGCAGGCGTTCGAGGGACGGGTCACCCACTTGCTGCACTGCGGCACGATCTGGGCGTACGGCCACCCGGAGCGGATCCCGTATCGCGAGAGCGATCTTCGGCGGCCGATCTCGGACTACGGGAAGATGAAGGCCGCCATCGAGGCGGAGCTCATCGAGCAGTACCGCCGGACGGGATTCCCCGCCACCATCATCCATCCTGGGCACATATCGGGACGCAAGTGGCTCCCCATCGACCCGCAAGGCACGCGCAACGGCGTTGGCGTGTACCGGAAACTAGCTCGCGGCGAGACTGTCGAGCTGCCCCAGTTCGGGCAGGAGACCCTTCAGCACGTCCACGCCGACGACGTTGCGCAGCTCTTTGGGTCGGCCATCATCCACCGTGAGCGGGCCCTGGGCGAGTCATTCAGCGCCGTCGCCCCCTATGCGATGTCGCTGGTGGGCCTGTGTGGCTTCGTCGCTTCGCTGTTCGGGCGTGACCCCGACATCCGGTTCGTGCCCCACGATGGGATGGAGAGCTTACTGGGCTCGGCAGCCTGGGCGGCGACCAAGGACCACCTCGAGCACTCCCCGTGCTGCAGCATCGAGAAGGCCCAGCATCTCCTCGGCTACCGCCCACGCTACACAACGGAGCAGATCTACGTCGAGTGCCTTGAGTACCTGCTCGAGAGCGGCGAACTGGTCATCTGAGCCGCCGGTGCGCTCGTACATACTGGTGCCCTGTCCGCTTCTTGGGGGGCCACTAGCCGCCCTGGTCCCGCCGGTCGACTGGCTGTGCGGATCGCTCGCACCGCCCTATTGAGCCGCCCTCCTGGGTACTCATGTCGCGTCACAGCCCGCCCTTGGTGGGCGACAGGTGTGCCCGCCATGGGCTGTTGGCGTCGGCGCGGCAGGAGCTTGACCTCGCACCTGGTGACAGGAGCAGGTTTGGCTACACGGGGCTGGGGAAGTTGGTGGTTGACTTCGCTCGGCTCAGGAGCTTGCCCGTTCTCAACCTGGGCAACACTGGCGTCACCGATGCGTGGCCCGAGCACCTGGCCGGGCTCACGAACCTGACGTGGTCATGTCCCGTCAAGTGGTGTAGGAAGGTTTGGGCCACTGGGTGCTATGCGGCGTCATCGAGGGTTGGCACCTCCTTAGGGGATGTAGGTTCTTTGGCACCAGGGCCGGGTGTGGGGGTGGTGCGATGAGGGCCAGGGAGTCGGGACTCATATGGCGTCGGGCCACGACCCATTCGTCAGGGCTAGGCCGTGGCGTCGAGGGGTCTGTTGCGGAAAGCCTCGACGGTTTCGTCCAGATTCCTGGCGAGTTCGGAGACCTGGGATCTGGGGATCCCGTCCAGGCCCAGAGCTTGGACCAGCTGATCGACATTCCGAGTGGAGACGCCCTGGACATAAGGCCCCGCGCCTCCCGCTTCCCTCACTCCGCCCCATGCGGCGATCGGACCACCCTCGCGCGCACGCGCTGAAGGAAGAGAACAGCGCTGTCCGCCAGCGCGTAGAACACCGGCGTGGCGATGAGGGTCAGGAGCAAGGAGAGTGTCTGGCCACCGATGATCACGTGGCTCATCGCGCGGTTCGTGCCCGCGCCCGTGCCGGACGAAAGGGCCAGCGGGATCATGCTGGCCACGAACGCGATGGTTGTCATCATGATGGGACGGAAGCGGTCTCGGCAAGCCAGCAAGATGGCGTGCGTGCGATCCATCCCCTCGGCCCGCAGGCCGTTCGCATGGTCGACCTGAAGGATCGCGTTCTTCATGACGACCCCGAAGAGCACCAGCATGCCTAGCATCGAGAAGATGTTGAGCGACCCATTCAGGAACCACAGGGAAAACAGCGCGAAGGGCAACGTCAGAGGCAAGACCGTCAGGATGACAAGAGGGGTGACCCAGGACTCGAACTGAGCCGCCAGGATCAGGAACATGAAGATCACGGCCAGGACGAGCGCCATCACGAAGCTCACCATTGTGCTCCCGAGCTCGCGAGCACGGCCGGAGAACTGCCCCTGGTACTGCGGGCCAAGGTTCTGCTCACTGAACACCTGACGCACCTTGGCCTGCACCTGCTGTTCCGATCCGCCGGGCACGGGGTTGGCGGAGATCGTTACGCCGCGGGCGCGCGACGACCGCGTAATGACCGAGGGCCCGAGCCCCTTCTTGTACGAGACGACCTGGCGCAACGGTACCCGTCCCACTTGGGGCTCGGAGCTGGAGACGAGGAACAGCGACAGATCCTCGTCAAGGCCTCGGTACTTGTCCTCTGCGCGCACGTTGATGTCGTACAGGTAGCCGCCCTCGGCGAAGCTGGAGACATCGTCACCCGCGACGAGGGTCCGGAGGGTCGTCGCGATCTGCGCGACCGAGATACCAAGCTCGGCTGCCCTGTTCCGGTCGACGGTCACCTCGGTCTCGGGCTTGCCGATAATGGCGCTGGTGTCGGTGTCGGTCACCAGGCCGGAGTCCCCCAGTTCCGCCACGATGCGGTTGCACGCCTTGGTGGTCACATCGAGGTCGGGGCCCGTCACCACGTACTGGATCTGGGCCTGGGCCGCACCGCCGATCGCGCTCGGCGGGGTCACGGAGATGCGCAACTCGCGCGGGTACCGCTCCCTGACCATCTTGCGCGCGGCGACCATGACGTCCGTCTGAGTCGTGGAGGTCTTGCGCTCCTCCACCTCATTCATGTGGACATCCACCGTCCCTGCGTTCGGCGTGCGCTGCCGGTCGCTGGCGACCGAGACGACGGTGTACGACACCTCGGGGAGAGTGCGGATGTCCGCGCCGATCTGGCTGAGCAGCCGCTCGGTCGCCGATGCGGACGTATCTTCCGGCGCCCTCACCGACACGGTGAAGCGGCTCTCGTCGTCATCGGGGATGAAGTTAACCTTCGCAGCCTTGCCCAGCGGACCCACGGTCATGAACACGGCCGCGCATCCCAGCACGACGGCCCAGCGGTGTCTGAGGGCCCAGGCGAGGGCGCCCTCGTACACGTCTTCGACGCGCCGGAGCAGGCCGCCCCCGCCATGCGCCGCATGCGGGTGTTCGACGCCGTGATGCGCCGCATCCGCGGCGTCGTGCCCGCCGTGCTCACCATCTGCCGATGGCCCGTGGTGCGTTCCCCTGGGCCTCCTCAGCCACCTGGCAGAGAGCATGGGCGCGAGCGTGAAGGCGATGAGCAGCGACATCAGAATCGCGAAAGCCATGGTCAACCCGAAGGACCGGAACACGCGGCCGACGATGCCCGTCATGAAGGCGATGGGCACGAACACGGCCAGCAGCGAGAGGGTAGTCGCCAGCACGGCGAGGCCGATCTCCTGAGTCGCTTCGATGGCCGCCTGGCGCGGCGTGGTGGCCCGCTGCTCCAGGAAGCGGTAGATGTTCTCCAGCACGATGACGGCGTCATCGATGACGATGCCAACGGCCAACGTTAGGGCCAGCATCGTCACGACATTCATCGTGAAGCCCATGGTGGCCATCAGCGCGAATGCCGAGATGAGGGAGGCGGGGATGGCGATGGAGGCGATGATCGCTGAGCGCCAGTTCCACAGGAACACGAGCACGACAAGGGCCGCGAGGATCGCGCCCATGACAAGGTGCTCCTCCACAGCCCTCAGGGCCGCCTCGATGAAGGTGGATTGGTCAGCAACGACGCGGCACTCGTAGCCGGGTGGCAGCGACGGACGAACCTTCTCAAGGCGCGCTTTGATGGCGTTGACCACCGCCACCGTGTTCCCGCCGCTCTGCTTGCGGACGTCCAGGAGAACGGCGCGCTCGTCGTTCACGTTGGCGACGGACGTGACCTCCTCTTCGGCATCCTCGACACGGGCAACGTCCCTGATTCGGATGGGCTGGCCTAGCTTCCTGGTGACGACGAGGTCCTCCATCGCGCGCATGTCCGTGACTCGCCCTTGGGTCCGGACGGAGATGCGGTGGGCCCTGAGGTCGAAGGCGCCGCCGGGAACCTGGAGGTTCTGTGCCTGCAGAGCTTGTGAGACGTCCATGGGTGTAAGGCCGAAGGCGCGCAAGCGGTAGGGGTCGAGAAGCACGTTGATCTGACGCGCCTGCCCCCCGATGATCTCGACGTCGCCGACGCCGCTGATGCTCTCGATCTGCGGCCGAAGCCCTTTGTCGGCGTACTCGGTGACTTCGCGGATCGGGGCGTCCTTGGCCGAGAGAGCGATCGTGAGGATCGGTGTGGCGGCCGCATCCATCTTCTGGACGACGGGCTTCTCTACGCCATCGGGCAGGTTCGGTAGGGCCAGGTCGACCTTACTGCGCACGTCCTGCGCGGCCTCATCGACGTTCCTCTCCAGCACGAACCTCACCATGACGAGCGACATGCCCTCGGATGATGTTGAGGCCAGCGTGTCGATGCCGGAGACCGTGTTGACCTGCTTCTCGATCTCCTCGGTGACCTGCGTGTCCATCTCGTCGGGCGTCGCGCCGGGCAGGACAGTGACGATGGTCACGATCGGGAAGTCGATGTCCGGGAAGCGGTCGACGCCGATGTGCGTCGCTGAGAACACGCCGACGACCACGAACACGAGGACCAGCACGGTCGCCACGACCGGTCGATTAACTGATAGCCTGGCGAGAGCCTGCATGGATCTACCTCCGCTACCTCTTGTACTGAGGTCGGATGCCCGACCGTTAGTGATCCGTGTTGCTCGCCCCGTAGCCGCGCAGCAGATCGCGGACAATTGAGGCTGCCAGCGAACGAGTCAACTCGACACCGTCGACTTCGGGGGTGAAAAGCGTCCAGGCCGTCACAACTCCAAGAAGCGCCCGAGCGAGGGGCTCCTCACTGCCCGGTCTTGCGAGGCCGGAGCGGCACGCACGGGCTGCCGCCTGGCGAAACAGCGCTCGCGCCTGGAGCTGGAAACCGGATAGGTCCACGCCTGGGGCCTCGCCCTTGGGGCCGTGGAGCATGACGTGCAGAAGCCGTAGGAAGTCGGGGTTCTCGCGGTAGATCGCGAAGGCGGTCCAAACGAACTCCACGAGTTCCTCCATCGGCGAGAGGGCGGACCCCAGCGGGCGGGTCTGCCGGCGTCTGGCGTCGTCCAGGTACCACGTGAGCACGGCACGCCATAGGCCCTCTTTGCTGCCGAAGTAGTAGTAGAGCATCGGCTTCGTGACGCCAGCGGCCTCCACGATCTCGTTGGTCGATGTCGCCGCGAATCCCTTGCTCGCAAAAAACCCTACGGCCGCCCGCAGTATCCGCTGGGCGACATCACTATCGCTCACTGTCTCGGCCAATGCGGCCATGGGCGACACCGCCTTTCCGGATGGGTCGCACACCCACCGAGGATGGCGACCGTACCTCGCGCCTCGCCGCACAGGCTGGCGCCGAGCCACCATAGTCCAGGCCTCGGGTTTACCTATCGGTAAACAGACGATAGCAGGAGCCCTGTGCCTTGTCAAAGAGGGAGGTGAGACGGCCTCTGCTACAGTGAGCACATGCCCACACCGACACGGAGCCCCCATGCGCGTCATCGGCGTTGAGTACGGTGAACGTCGGACCGCGTAGCCGTCAGCGACGCGACCGGGACGATCGCCTCGCCTCACGGCGCAGTGGCTGTTCGCGACGGCAACGCTCACGTCGTGGAGATCGCTGAGCCATGCGAGAGTCCTGCGGCCGAGGAGCTTCTGGTCGCCCTTCCATCGCACGTGCCTGGGCCTCGGATGCCGGCGCACTTGCCCGCGGCTCTGCCTCCACGACGACCCGGAACTTCTGCCCGGCATAGCCCTTCTCGTGAATGAACTCGTGCGTGCCGATGGACCACTGTGGCTGGAGGATACCCCTGCCGCTCCGAACGGTCTCGGCGGTGTCAGGCTGAGTCGGCGGGTGGTGCGGATCAACCTCAACATGCCGGACGTTGTACATCCCCATGTCGCCGGATATCTCCCACCAGCAGCTGACCGTGTCGTACAGCCCCCAGGCATTCGGCTGCCTGGACTTCACCGGCAGCACCGTCTTGAAGCCCTCGTCCCCGCGGCTGTTCTGCTCTTCGTACTTCACCGAGAACCCCGGGTTGGATGTGCCGACGCGAGCCACGTACTCCCACTCGGCGTCCGTGGGCAACCGGACGGTTCGGCCGCTCCCCTCTGACAGGATGCGGCAGAACTCCGCGACATCGGCGAAGGGAGGATCCTGCACGGGCAGTCGGGGGCCCTTCACTGTGCTCGGATTGCTGCCCATGACGGCCTCATACATCTCCTGCGTGATCGGGATCTCTGACATGTAGAAAGGCTTCGTCAGCGTCACCATGTGCGGGTACTCCTCCATGAAGTACGGCCACATGTAGAAGGGAGTACCCATCAGGAACTTCCCAGGTGGGATGGAGATGCACTTGAGGACGATGGTGTCGCTGACGTTGAGAACCAGAGGCGCCTCGCCGGGCATCACAAAGGGCCGGTCGGGAGCAAGCATCTTGTCGGGGTATCTGAGTGTGGTTGGCTCTATCCTGCTAGCCGCGATCCATCGCTTGTCGTCTTCCTCATAGACGGTGCCGGTCACGGCGCTGGAGGTCGCGGGCATGCAGTAGTGGTTCTCTGCTGTCTGGGTGTTCGTGAGAGCCGGACTGTCGGGGGAGACGTAGTACTTGAGCCGTGCGGTGAACTCGTCCAGCAGCTTCTGGGCTGCATCGCCGTCGAGGCCCTCATCCGGGTAGAACTCCGCCATGAGCCTGTCCAGCTCAGCCCCGATGGCGGGCGTGCCACCGATCGCGTAGATGACCATTACATGATCATCGGCCTTGGGGTCCGGGATGCATGCGCCGTTGCACACCATGCTGCCCTCGATGGTTACCTCGGCGCCAGCCGGGGCAGGGACTGCATCCCGGGTCGGTCCGACCGTGGAGAACACACAGCAGGCAACGACAATGACAGCGACTCGCACCACGTCGGTCCCCTCCGGTCGGCCTGGTCACTTTCGCCCCTGGCCGGACCATTGGCCACACACATCGGCACTTCACAGGAGACGCAGCGGAGACCTCCAGATTCGGCAGTGCCAGGGAGCCGACCGACGAACCGGTGCAGGCCCGTCTCGCTGCCGGCGCTTATAGCCCATGTGAGAACGGTCCATCCACGGAGGACACGATGCGAAGCATACGCGGGCTTGGTCATTCATCGAGGTGGGGCGCAGGTGCTGCCATCTGGGCGTTCGCCTCGGATGAGCCGAGCACGACGACCCTTGCCCAGGCGGTCAAGGTCTGCCGCTCCCTCAAGAGCGCCTGCCGGCGCCGAATGGTCGTCACCTCGTTCTGAGACCCCCAGGCCCTGCGTATCCTGCAGGGGGAAGCCCTTGTCCCAGACCTCGTGCTGCTCGGCATCTACGACATCCGCACCCCAGATGCGGACCTCAGCCGCGTAGGACGTGCTGTAGCCCAAGCTGTGCGGCATGCCCGGGAGCACGGTGGAATCGCAGTCGGGGTCGCGCCCCAGGCCTTCGTCCTCTTCGGCCCTGAGCCTACGCCTGAGCAGCTCCGGGTCCGGGTGTACCTGGGGCTGGCGAACGGAGCAGTCGCCGTGTTCCCCTGCTCTTACGTCGAGGACTACGGCGACACTCCCTTCTCCGACCAGCCGAACAACCCCTCGGGGATGAGCGGGGACCCGGCCCGGCCAGCAGCACCGCGGGGCCCCGAGCGTGATCCGCAGTGGGGCGACCGGAGGGCGGCTCAGCCTGCCTCTCTGGGGTGAGCGAGGGGTCTCGACGATGCTCGGCGAGGGCAGGGGAGCTGACCGCTGGATGGCGTTCTCGCGGTTGCCCGCTATGGGGAGCCAGCGCTCCTATCGGTACTCGAACACCCCTGCCGTCGAGGTAACGTCGTAGCGGTCTCCCTCAGGTGTGAGACCCTCCCCCTTCAGGGAGCCGTTGAAGTGGAACAGAGCCGACGTGTCGCGGTCGAGGGCGAGCTCCTCGGTGGTGGGTACGAAGTCGCTGCGGTACCTCGCGGCCCTGGAGACCCGCAACTCGTCGAACCAGGCATTGGCCGGGGCGCGACCGCTGTTGAGACAGCCAACCTGCACCACGAACGGAGCGTCGTTGCGGACCCGGGGCGACTTGTCATCACCCGGCCACTGCTCCGGGTGACTGACCTGGGTGACCCCTCCACAAGCCTTCCCGTCGAGGTAGAGACGCAGCCAGTTCTCCGCCGCGGCTGTCGCGTCCCACACGCAAGCTACGTGGTGCCATGTGCCGGGTCGCCACGTCTCCACAGAGCGCAGATCACCACTGCTCGTCCAGCCTACGTGGTTGTAGGAGGCGATACTGAAGACCAGGTCGCCGCTGAAGTCGTGGTGGGCCAACGATACGGAGTCAGAGTGGGTCACCTGGGGCTGCCATGGCCAGAGGACGCCGAAGTGGAGAAGGCCGTTGCCCAGACGGTTGTACTCGCTGCGGTTGCCGCCTGGGGGCCACGCGCCCCTCCAGCCAGGCTCGACCCAGAGCTCCACGGTCCCTTGTGAGGGCTCGAAGAGCTTGAGCTCCAATTCCGGGGACACCATACTTAACTCGTTGACTCGGACGGGCAGGGATCGTAAGATTGGGGCATGGCGAGACTGGCACGCGTGGTCGTCCCCGGTAACCCCCACCATGTCACCCAGCGGGGGAACCGGCGGCAGACCACGTTCTTCTGCGATGACGACTACCGTGCCTACCGGGACCTGATGGCGGAATGGTGTCGGCGCTGTGACGTCCGCGTGTGGGCCTACTGCCTGATGCCCAATCACGTGCACCTGATCGCGGTCCCCGGTTCGCCGGAGGCTTTGCGCCAGGCCGTCGGAGAGGCACACCGGCGGTATACACGGCTGGTGAACTTCCGGGAGGGGTGGCGAGGCCACCTGTGGCAGGGGCGGTTCGCTTCGTTCGTGATGGACGAGGGGCATCTTCTGGCGGCGGCGCGCTACGTGGAGCGGAACCCGGTGCGAGCCGGGTTGGTGACCGAGGCGGGAGCGTATGCGTGGAGTAGCGCGAGGGCGCATCTGGCGGGAGTGGACGACGAGCTGGCGGCGGTGAGTCCGTTGCTGGGGCTGGTGGAGGCCTGCGGGCCGGTTCGTGGGCGTCGGGTCAGAGGAAGAGGAGAGCGCCTTGCGTCGCCACGAACGGACCGGGCGCCCAGCTGGGAGCGAGGAGTTCGTCGCGGGGTTGGAGCGGCTGACGGGCCAGCTCCTGCATCCGCAGAAGCGCGGCCCCAAGCCACGGAACAAGGCGAAGCCCGCCAATTAAGTATGGTGTCCCCGGAATTGCGGAATTGCCCCCGGAATTGCGTCTGCTCGCCCCGCTCTGCTTCCCGGAGAATCCGAACGATCTGCTCCTCGCTGAAACGCCTGTTCCGCATCCCATGACCTCCCGGGTCTCAGGAGATCCTAACATCACCGCTGGTCCTCAAAACGGGGGGCATGTCCAGACGATCCCGCTCTTTCGAACTCATCCTCAGATCCATGCCCTCTCAACGAAACTCACTCCTCAGAGGACACTTCTACTTTGCGCGCACCGGACATTACTACGTTGCTCCCACACGTGAAGGGCCCACAGCATTGATCTGGCTCAACCCGTATGGCATACTTGCGCCGCGTTCGTCGGACCCCTCGTGAAGGACTGAGGCAGGCCGCTGACGAGAAACCCGGGTGTCTCCCGCATCGGCCACAACCTACCTCTGCGCGACGCGGACAGAGAGGGGCAGCGGGGTAGCAGGAGGGGAGTCGCGAGACCATACCCATGCGAAGAGCAGGCCTTGCCACCGGCGAACTGTGTGCCCCCGGGCCCCTGGAACTACTCCGCGGGCTGCTTGAACCCGCTCAGTCGCACCTTCCTCCCATCGACCTCGTCGCCGTGACCGTTCGCAGTGCGGACCAGGCGGCCGCGTACCAGACAAGCGCCGAGACCCTTCGGGACCGGGGGAGGCTCCCGGAGAGCACAAGGCTCGCCTTCCTGCCCGACCCCTCAACGGTCCCCGTGGGCAGCGGCGGCGCCTTCCTACTCTCGCTCGAGCCGATCGAGGAGACCCTCGCACGCGGTGCGAAGAGCATCAGGGAGAGCCGGGTCCTCCTGATCCACGCAGGAGGAGAGGGCCGGCGCATCCCCTGCACCATACCCACGGGCAAGCTCATGATGAGCTTACCTCTCCCCGACGACTCGGGTCGCCCGATGACCCTCTTCGAGTGCATTCTTCGCTCTCTGCGGCCGGTGATGGCCCAACTACCCGCCGGGCTCCTCACAGTGGGGGGCGATGTGCTGGCCGGCTGGGAACCCGGCTGTCTCACGTCCATGCCGCGCGCCGAGGTGGTGGGCTTCTGCGGCCAAGCCCCCTTCGAGCGGGTCTGCAACCACGCGCTCTATGTCCTGAACCGCGCGACGAAGCGGGTCTCTGGGGTACTCCAGAAGGCGAGTCGGGCGGAAGCTGAGGCGCACGGCGCCGTCGAGGATGGGCAGGCCTACCACGACATGGGCGGGCTGGTCTACTTCCGGGCGGTCGCAGTCCGACGCTATGCATCCTTGCTGGACGCCTCGGTGGCGGGCCGCTCGCTCCGAGACCGTCTCGCCGACGGCCTGCTACTGGACCAGTGGCTGGACCTGACATACCCGCTCGCCGAGCGGGCGGAGCGGGCGGCTTTCCTCCGTGGAGCGGAGGGGCACCTCGCCGCGGCGCGCGGCGTTCTCTGGGACCGGCTGAGTGGATGCAGCATGGGGTACATCGACGTAGGCCGGCACGACTTCGCCCACCTCGGTACCCTGGCCGAGATGATGGAGGCTCTCGACCGGGACACGCCATCGAGGACCCGGCACCCTCAGCTTGCGTCGAGTCGCCACCTGATGTGCCAGGTGGACGAGAGGACCCGAATGGCAGCGGGAAGCTGGGCCGCGGACAGCTGCCTCAAGGGGAGTAGCCTGGGCGAGTCATCGGCCGTCTTCGGGGTGGAACTGCCGGAGGGGGCCGTCGTGCCTCCGCGAACGGTGGTGTTCGCCGTGCCCCTAGCGGAAGGAAAGGAGGAGCCGCACAGTCATGCCGTGGTGGTGCATGGTATCGAGGACGACCTCCGCCGCCGCGCGGACGACCCCGCAGCGGCTTTCTGTGGCCGCCCGTGGGCGGCATGGCTGGAAGCGGTGGGGGGACCTCCTAACGATCTGTTCGGACCAGGCGCGTCCGAGGCACACACGCTCTGGACGGCGCGCCTGTTCCCGGTGGTGTCCGGCCGGCCGGACCCGTCCGGTTACCTGTGGTTCGCCGACCCCTCACGAGCGCCGGAGGGGGCAGTGGCACGTTGGCGCAAAGGCACGCGCTGTTCCCTCGCCGAGATCATTGGGCGAGTCGACTATGAACGCGTTTTCCCCCAACGGGAGGACCGGGTCGCCTCCAGCCTGGTCGAGGAGTTGGGGAGTGCTTCCCTCGCCCCTCCACCATTCCACGTGCGCGCAGGTCGGGTCAGTGGCGCGGTGCGACGACGCCTGGTTGCTGAGCACCTGGTGCGACTTGCCCAATCCTCGGAGGACCCTAGGGACGCGGCACGGCAGTATGCGGCGGCCTCGGAGATCGTCCGCCGTTACGAGGTCGAGGGGGTCGATGCCGAGGCCCTACTGGACGAGGCCCTTGCTGCGGTGAGGCGAGCCTGTGCTCTCGGGACCCCGGAAGACCCACTTCCCGACGGCTGTGTCCCAGGGGAAGCCAGTCTAGTCCTCGCCCCGGCGCGGATCGACTTCGCGGGCGGCTGGACGGACACGCCACCCCAGTCTCTGGATCTCGGCGGAATCGTGGTGAACGGGGCGATAGCGGTAGAAGGCCGCTACCCAATCGTGGCCTACGCAGCCTCCCATCGGGAGCCTGGAGTGCGCCTCACCCTCCGACCGTCGGGCCGGACCACCATGGTCCACACGTCCCAGGCGCTGGTGACCCGCCTCGGCGACCCGTTCTGCCTCCTCAAGAGCGTGCTTCGGCATCTCTGGCCCGACCGAGCTGGAGAGGACCTCCTGGAACGCTCGCTCCGCAGGTGGGGCCACGGCTTCGCCGTGGAGACCCGGAGCTGGCTGCCCGAAGGCAGTGGGTTGGGAACGAGTTCCATCATGGCTCTGGCCGGACTGCGGGCCGTCTCTGGGCTCTTCGGCTGTCTCCGTGAAGTGGAGGAGGAGTTCCGGGCGGTACTGCATGTCGAGCAGCTCATGACCGCCGGCGGTGGCTGGCAGGACCAGGCGGGCGCTATCGTCGGCGGTCTGAAGCGTGTCTCCACCGAACCGGGTGTGCTCCAGGTCCCCAGGGTCGTACCGGCGTCGGACCAAGAAGGGTTCGCTGAGTACTTGGGGCAGCACGCAGTGCTGTACTTCGTGGGGAAACGGCGCACGGCCATGTCGATTCTGAGGGAGATCGTGGCCGACTACCTGCGGGGGACCGGCACCGCGCGACACTGCCTCGCTGCCCTTGCCGAGAACGCACGGGAGCTCTGGGGTGCGCTGGAGGAGGGCCGGTGGGAGTCCGTCGGCCCGCATATGACCATCCAGCGGGAGATCGCCGGCGCGATGTGCCCTCCCTCCATCAGTCCAGCGATGAGGGATCTGCTCCAGGTGGCAGCGCCCTTCTGCCGTGGGTCGAAGATGGTTGGGGCCGGCGGCGGAGGCTTCATGCTGTTCGCTACCCGTTCGCCAGAGGAGAAGGAGCGCTTGACCGACGCTCTGCGCCCGTACTCGTGGCGCGGGCGGGGACGGCCGTACCGGTTTGAGCTGGCCGCGGAAGCCTGCCACTCTGTCCCCGTGTCAGAGGAGGCCGTTCGATGGCATCTCCACGGGCTCCGGTAGGAACCTGCCACCGCGGGCTCCACTGGGCAAGGAAGCGGGCAAGCGGACCCGAATACCTTACAGTCCGCGTCGGGGCGCAACCGATGGCGCCAAGTGCAGCGGGAGAGGAGGGACTTCATCCCCATGGCGCTGCGTCTGTCTAGTGTCCTCCAACGGCTCGCCGGCCGGTGTGGCTTTGAGGTGCGACGGCTCGCCAACACCTTGGGCTCGGTTCGAATGCGACTGGTAGACGACCTGGCTGTGGACTTGGTCCTGGATGTGGGCGGGAATGTAGGGAGCTACGCCCGGCAACTGCGCAGCGGGGGCTACGCGGGTCCCATTGTCTCCTTCGAGCCCATGGCCGACGCCTTCGAGGCACTGAGCGCGATGGCGGCAACGGATGGAGCGCATGTCTGCTACCGTCTCGCACTGGGTGCTGAGGCGGCCGAACGCAGCTTGCACGTGGCTCGGATGAGGGCGGCGAGTTCGCTCCTCCTGCCCTCGGAAGCCATGAGCCGATGCGAGCCTGGTTTGGTGCCTGTGGCGGAGGAGACGGTGTCAGTGATTCGACTGGACGATCTGGATGATCGCCACATTGCCCAAGCCGAGAGGATACTCCTGAAAATCGATGTCCAGGGCACTGAACTGGATGTGCTGGCGGGGGCGAAGACGGCCCTGGCACGCGTTGTGGCCCTGGAGATGGAAGTCTCCCTGCGGGAGGTGTACCGGGGGCAGCAGAATGGGCTCTGCGACGTTCTCAGGTTTCTGGGCGACTCCGGTCTTCAGTGTGTCTGGATCGAGAGGGGGTACCAACACCCAGTGACCCGGCACATGGTGCAGGCAGACCTGCTATGCGTCCGGACGGCGGCTTGAGCACGGAGGAACACACTGTCACTCAAGGGACTAGCTGACATGTCCGGCTATGCTCGTTTGGTGGGCCATGTGGTCCGGTGGGCCAATGCCGCGAATCCCTTGCCGCGGGGCCAGGCTTGGACGGCGAAGATGGGGCACCGGATCGGCGCCGAGCTGCCGCCGGGGATCTACCGGATCGCGCGCGGGGTACGGATGGAGTTGGACACTCGGGATTCCCTCGAGCGAGCCATCGCCTTCCTGATCTACGAGGTCCGCACGACCCGGCGGGTAATGACTCGGGTGAGGCCCGGCATGGTGATCTGCGACGCCGGCGCGAACATCGGTTACTACACGCTGCAGTTCCGGGCTCGTGTAGGGTCTGGCGGCAGAGTCCTGGCCTTCGAGCCACACCCGCATACGCGCGAACGGCTTCAGCGCAACCTGGCTCTGAACGGCTATGCCGACGTGGCCGTCTTGCCCTATGCTGTGGGGGACCACAATCGGGAGGTCGAGCTATCCACTCCGGTTGGGCGCACGCACGGGGAGAGCACCCTGGGCACCGTGGACGGGGAGGGCGTGGAGCGCCATTCCGTCGGTATGCGGACCCTGGAGAGCGTGTGGCCGGAGGCCGTCTCCCGCTTGGACCTGATCAAGGTGGATGTGGAGGGAGCCGAGGAGCTCGTGCTGGAGGGCGCCCAGGAACTGCTCAGGCGACATCGACCGGACCTGGTCATGGAGGTCAACACATGTGCAGCAGAGGCCCTCGGCCGGGACCCGTATGGCGCTGTGAGACTGGCACTCCGGTGCGTGCCCGAGTACCGTATCCACGTCATCGACACGCCCCAGGTACAGGCTGTTCGAGCAGACGACCTCGGCAGGATGCCCGGCAGCAGCCACAACGTCCTACTGACAGCGGGAAGGTGACTGCATTGGGTCTGCGCAGGCGGCCCGGCGTCGCTTCCCGCTATCAGGGAACGGTCCCATCTGGATGACCGCCCCTCTTCCCTGTCTCGACTCGCGGGAAGCGAGGAGATTCCGCTCCAGACGTCTCAAGCTGGCCGTGGGCACAGCCATGGGGGGCAAGACGGCGGGGCTTGTCGTCCAACTGGTAGCCATACCCCTCGCCGTTCGGGCCCTTCCCATCACCGAGTTCGCCCTCTACTCTGCCCTGACGGCTCTTCTGGGCTGGCTGAACGCGACCCAGCTCGGACTAGGGCCGGCCCTCGTCATCGGGATCGCTGGCGCCTCTGCGCAACGGCAGCGTGAGAGGGAGTCGGCCCTCCTCACGTCGGCGCTCTTCCCCGCGGCGAGTGTGATACTGGTCGTGTTTGCTACCGCGATGGTGGGGCTGGACGCGATCCCCGTCACGACTCTCGTGGGCGACCGGTTCGTGGGGTTGGACGCACAGGCTCACCAGGGGATGAAGCTACTGATAGGACTGGTGCTCCTCCAAGTCCTGCTGACCGTAGGGGAGGCGGCCCGGCTTGGCTACCAGGAGGGGCACCTCACCAACCTGTGGATCGTCGGGGGTTCCCTGGCCACCGCGGGGTCGGTGATCGGTGTCTCGCTCCGGGCTCCATCGATCATCAACCTGATCCTCGCCGCCAATGTGCCGATCCTTCTCGCCCGACTCCTGAACTTGGCCCATCTGCTATGGTCACGGCCTTACCTCATCCCCAGGCCTCACCGGTTCTCTTGGTCTCTATGCCGCGCTCTGGTGGCCGACGGCATCCTCATCTCCATGTCCGCGACGTTGGGGGGATACCTGTGCCACCAGTTCCCTGTGGTCATGATCAGCCGCTGCTCTGCGCCCCAGACGACCGCCACCTTCGCCATCTCCATGACGGTATTCAGCATGATGGCGGGGATACTGACGATGGCGCTCCGCCCCCTGTTGCCCGCCCTCTCTGACAGCCGGAGCATGGCGGATGTCGGATGGTCACGCCGGATGTACGGCCGGATCGCAGGCGGATCCGCACTGATGGGGTCCTTGGTTGGGCTAGGCTTTGCGCTGGTCGGAGTCCCGGTGCTGCGGCTCTGGTTCGGCCCCAAGGTGGATCCGTCCGCGACGGCCATGGCGGCCCTCGGCGTGTACTCCCTCTTGGCCATCTGGGAGATGGCCCATTTCACGTTCCTTATTGGACTTGGGCGGATCCCTCTCGCGGCGATGCCGTACATCGCTCGAAGCCTGATAGGTGCGCCCCTAGTCTACCTCGCGGCGCGTTCCTCGGGCGTCGTAGGGACACTAGCCGCGATGGCCGGGTCCGCTGCCGGCACCACCGTGTGGCTCTACCCCATCCTTATCCGGCGGGCTCTCCGCGAACAGGAGGAGCAGGCCGCCGAGGCCTCAGGCCCGTTGCTCGGCAGCGTCCCTCAGTAGGTCACACACGGCGCCCGCGAACCGATCCGGCGCATGGGCCTCGCCCACTCGCCTCGCCCTCTCGCCGCACTGGGCTCGCCACGCCGTGTCCAATGCAAGCCGCCGAAGAGCGTCCACCACGGCGCCCCGGTCCGCTACATCGACGACGGCTCCCATCTCAGACCGCTCGACGGACCACCCCACAACGCCTTGGGCGGAGGCGATGACAGGCAGCCCCTCGATGCGTGCCTGGGCAAGCACCCCGCTCGGACCGTAGTGCCCCACATAGCCCAACCAGACGGCGTCTGCGGCCCGGAACGCACGGCACTCGTCGTCATCGGTGAGGAAGCCGGGCATCTCCCACAGCCTGCCGCCCTGAGCCAGTGCACGGACTCTCTCCTCGGCGAGCAGCCTCTCGGTCGCCTGGTCCTGACGACCGGCGATGAGGGCGACCACAGAGGAAGGGCACGCGTCGTCCGCCAGCGCCCCGAGCAGCTCGGCAACGCCCTTGCGACAGTTCACAGTGCCATAGAGCAGCACCACGGAACACTCGTCACGAATGCCGAGAGAGGCGCGAGCCCGCGCTCGCGTCCAGGACCCGGAGATGCTGCCCATCTCAGGGAGGTACCGGATCTTGGCATAGGCCGAGTGCTTCACACGAGCACGGGCGGCATACGCGGCGAGGGACTCGTCTGCCGTCACCAGGGCGGCCAGTGACGGGACCCGAAGAAGGCGGCGAAGGAGGTACTCATGGAGGCCATCGAGTCGCGACTCCCTGCCCGCAAGGCCCATGCCGGCCTGGTGGAAACGGACGCGCATCAGGGACCCGATGAAGGGCGTCCCACCAAACGGAGTTCCTCGGAGAGCAACCGCTCGGTCAATCTCGTCCAGGGTTGGGACATAGACCACGTCCGGAACCCGTGAACGGAGGAGGGACTTGTACCCCCCCGCAAATGCGGAGAAAACGCGCCACTGCCAGCGAACGATGGACGCAGCCGAGTGGCTCCTGGACTGCGGCGGCACTGGAGGCATGAGATGGGTGGTCAGCGCCTTGCCGCATTCCTCCAGAAGCATCCGATAGGCGCGCGAGCAGACCGCTTCCTCGGTAGTCAGGAGGTCGAGTCGCCAACCACGAGCGAGGGCGACCCGAGCGAAGTGGCGCACGTAGAGAGACATGCGGTGTCCCGTGGCAAGCGGCTCCACGACAACGATACGCAAGACGACCCCCTGTCGGAGCCTGGAGGATCGTGGGGCCGGCGCGGCCCGGCATAGCCCCGCGGCGGCGAGTCCACGATGACCTGGTGCCATCTCACCTCGGGCAGTATACTCCATACCGTTCGCAGAGCGCGACGTGGAGGGCACTCCCACAGGCTATGGCGCACTCCCTCGAGGGAGCCGCCAGGCGCGCCCGAGCGAGACTGCACGTAGGCAGTCCAGAGCGCCGCGGCGGGTTGGGAAGGCCGTCTTCGCTCACAGCACTCCCCGGTCGGCGCGAGGGGCGCTGTAGGTCGGAGTGGCGGGCGAGAGGGTGAGGCCCCGGCCTACAGCACGACAGAGCCTGATGGGAGAAGCTCAATGCGCCGCGTGGCCGTTGTCTATGAGTACTTCCCACACTACCGTGAACCGATAGTGGACGAACTCATGGCGCAGGATGTTCACGGCATCGAGTATGCGCTGGTCTCCGACAAGGATACCGGTAGGCATCTGCCGCTAAGAGTGGTCGACCCCGCCCGCGCCGCGAAGCCGGTGTCCGAAGGCGGGCTTCGCTGGGAATTCGTCCGGAATCGTTGGCTCACGGACGTGATACTGTGGCAGAGCGGGCTGATGCCGGTGACCCTATCCGGCTCCTTCGACACAGTAGTCTACCATGGTGCCCCGAATCACCTGTCCACCTGGGCGACGGTCCCGCTCTGTCGAGCGCGACGCAAGCGCGTGCTGTTCTGGACGATCGGTGGCCTGAAGCGCGAGTCCCTGCCGCTCGCCATCGCACGGAAACGGTTCCTCCGGATGGCCCACGGCCTTCTGCTCTACGGGCATGTGGCACGGACGCGGCTCGCAGCGATGGGTTTCCCCGAGGAGTCCCTGTACGTTGTGTTCAACTCCATGAACCACAGCCTGCAGGTCGCCGTTCGCGAGCGCATCACTCCAGAGGTCATTGACGAGACGCGCGGGCAACTGTTCGCCAGCCCCGAGTGGCCCATCCTCCTCTGGACAGGGCGCCTCGTCCCCAGGCGACTGCTCGACCAGCATCTGCGACTGATCCATAGGCTGGGGCAGGAAGGGAGGCCCGCGAACCTCCTCGTTGTTGGCGACGGCCCCGTTCGGCCCGAACTCGAACAGCTCGCGCAGGAGCTCGGAGTGCAGGACAGGGTCCGCTTCTTCGGAAGCTGCTATGATGAGAACGTTCTGGGCCCGCTACTGGCGTCGGCGGATCTCCTGGTCGCGCCGGGCGGTACGGGCTTGTCGTGCATACACGCCGCCGCGTACGGCACGCCGTGTGTCACGCACGACGACCTACTGGAGCAGGGGCCAGAGGCCGAAGCCATACTCCCGGGCGAGACCGGTCTGTTGTTTCGACGGGGAGACTTCGACGACTTAGCAGCCAGGGTCATCGAGTGGTTGGACCAAGCCGACCGGGATGAGGTCCGTGCGTCGTGTTTCCACCGGGTGGACACCTACTACACGCCCGCGCGCCAGGCTAAGGTCATCAACGCGGCTGTGCGCGGAGAGCCGGCCACATTCTCGGCACAGGAGCAGAGCGATTTCGGGCACGCCATCGCCTGGGCGAGGGAGCGGGGAGGGTGACAGCATGGGTGCGGGGGCAAGAGCGCTCGATCGAGTTCGTGAGCCAGGCCATCCGTACCGTGGGATTCGCGATGAGCGTTCCGATCGGTGTGGCCATCGGCATGAGCCAGCCCACGTTGCGGCTCTGGCTGGGCGAGGGCTTCGCCCGGTGGTGGTTCCTCTCGGCTCCTCTCTTGCTCCCCTTGGCGGGTTACTACGCGCTCAGTTCCGTGGGCGCGCTGCTTCGCGCCATGAACGAAGTCCGGTTGCCGAGCCGCACAATGCTCGTCTGCGGCGGGCTGAGCGCGGCGGCAGGCGCCATCTGCGCTGGCCCACTCGGCCTCGGGCCGATGAGCGTCGCGGTGTGCGGGGGTGCGGGCTTGGTCATCCAGAAGGCAGTCATTGAACCCACCTATGCAGCACGCCGGGCCGGTGTCAAGCGAAGCGCCTTCGCGTGGGGCGGTTGGGCCGGCATGGGGATGGCGACAGCCATGGCTATCGGCACACGCGCGGCCGCGCCATGCCTGCGTCCGCATGGGTGGCTGTCGCTGTTGACCTTCGCCCTGTCGTCGGCCACGTTGGGCTACCTGATCGCATCTCGGCTCCTGCTGCGGTCCAACGACCGGGCGCTGCTACTCCGATTGGCGGCGAAAGGGTGGTCTCGCCGGACTACGTCCGGGCGTGGCTGCGACGACGACTGCGGGTAGTGGCGATATCGTCGGAGTACGCGATAGCGCTGACCGCGGTGTACATCAGGGGGGTCTCTCCCCCGTCTTCGCCTACCTGGGACTCGCCACCTTACGTGTGCGCCCGGAGTACCTGGTCCTGCGGTGCGCCGCCGCGGTACTGCCGTCGCTCCTGGCTGCCGCCGGCGTTGCGAGGACGGCCACTCACGACCCGCGTCCTCTCGCCCGGCAACGCGCCGTCGGTCGAGCTACGGGCGCTGCCGGACAACCGTGTGGAGGTCACGCTCAGCCCGGTGTCGATCTACGCGTGTGTGGTGCGCGCCCGAGTGAAGGGGTCCGCCGCGGCCGCGTGCTCTCGCCAAACGATGCGCCCTCGGTCGAGCTGCGGGGTCTGCCGGAGGACCGTGTGGCCGGCGCGAGCGGCTTGCCGTGGCCCTCCCCACGGCGCCCTAACCCCGCCAACATCGCCGCCGTCACGGCCATTCCCATGGACATGTCGTCAACGTCGCCACCGTCATCGCGATCGCCGTCTCAGAAGAAGGTCACCGAGAGGTCCTCGGTGTCGATGTCATCACCCTCGAAGACCGCGCCGGATGGCTCGCCTTCCTCAGAAGCCTGGTCCAGCGCGGCCTCCGCGGCGTCCGACTCGTCATCTCCGATGCCCACTCCGGACTCGTCGATGCCATCGCCACCGCACTCCCCGGCGCCGCCTGGCAGCGCTGCAGAACCCATTTCATGCGTAACCTGCTCGCCAAAGTGCCCAAGTCTGCCCAGAACCTTGTCGCCACCCTGGTCCGATCCATCTTCGCCCAGCCCGATGCCGACGTCGTCTGGGCACAGCACGCCGCCGTCGTCGACCAGCTCAGCGCCAACTTCCCCGACGCCGCCCGACTCCTCGACCAGGCCAGAGATGACATCCTCGCTTTCCGGCTCTTCCCTAAGACCCACTGGCTCCAAATCTGGTCGAACAACCCGCTCGAACGACTCAACAAAGAGATCCGACGACGAACTGACGTCGTCGGCATCTTCCCCAATCGAGACGCCGTCATCCGTCTCGTCGGCGCCCTGCTCGCCGAGCAGCACGACGAATGGGCCGTGGCCCGACGCTATATGAGTGCCGACTCCCTCGCCCTCATCGCACCAACCCCACCCCCGGCCCTGGCGCCAGAGAACCTAGACCCGCCTAAAGA
>Ga0315288_10002824_pt1 | contig 22283 bp, 11 predicted proteins | sample YL17G11_20_MG_FD_203454 | JGI IMG/M metagenome (GOLD analysis project Ga0315288, IMG submission 203454) | Sediment microbial communities from Yellowstone Lake, YNP, Wyoming, USA - YL17G11_20 | ecosystem: Environmental > Aquatic > Freshwater > Lake > Sediment | place: USA: Wyoming | collected...
CCACTGGTCGCTACCGTCGTCAGCCAGCCTTCTCCGCGTATACCTTGAAGGCAACCGTTCCCAGGCCGCCCCTTTCAAGACCGGGGTCGTAGCAGACGAGGTGTCGAAGCCAGCCTTCGTTGGGATCTACTCCCTCAAGGATCCGGTCCCAGATCAGGTGCACGCGCTCCATCATTGGCCCCAGCACGCCGATGCACAGAGGGCACGTAGTCTCCTCGACATTGACGTTCGTCCCCGGGCCCACCACCAGCCGCTGGCCTACCTCGAAACCGCCCGGGCAAAGCACGCTCTCCGTGACCTCCGCCACGATCTTGTATGCAAGCAGCTTGGGCGACAGCACCTTCTGAATGCCTGGCGACATCCGGTCCAACTGCTCCTCACTCATGCCTAGGCGTTGTTTCAACGCGTTTCGCACCAATTCGTCCATCTGTTTGCATCCTCTCGAATCCGAACGTGCCCGACGCTCCCTGCAGTCCGCCACATTGTACGCGTGAGGGCCTCTGTAGTCATCACGATTACTCGAATAGCCAGGGTTGCACTAAAATGTCGGCGACCCCACATGAGTGGCGCCGGAGCATCCGGCGCTGAGGAACGGAAAGGAGTTCTTGATGGAAAGGCGTCTGCAGGACAAAACCATTGTCGTCGTCGGAGCTGGGACAAGGGGTGAGGGGATGGGCAATGGCAAGGCGACCGCGATCCAGTTTGCCCGCGAGGGAGCCCGCGTTCTCTGCGTCGACAGCGTTGAATCAGCGGCTCAGTCTACTGTCGACAGCGTTCGCCAAGAAGGCGGAGCGGCATTCCCCTTCGCGGCGGACGTGACGAGCGAGCAGGACTGCGAGCGCGCCGTGACTGAGTGCATGGTACGGTTCGGCAGACTCGATGTGCTGCACAACAACGCCGGCGTCGCCTTCGGGGGCGACATCCAAACCGCGACCGAAGATGACTGGAAAAGGACTTTCGACGTCAACGTCAAGGGAATGTACCTGATGTGCAAGCATGCCATCCCCCGGATGATAGAGGGCGGCGGCGGCGTGATAATCAACGTCTCCTCTATCTCCTCCATACGCCCTAATCCCAGCGTCAACTACACGGCCTCGAAGGGTGCCGTCAACTCTCTGACTCTCTTCCTCGCTAGTCGCTACGGTCGCTACAACATTAGAGCCAACGCCCTCCTCCTCGGTTTCGTGGACACCCCCCTGGTGAAGCCGCTGTACGGGGAAGGGAAGCTCCGTGAAGCCGTCCTGCAGCGCATTCCCTTAGGGCGTTTCGCGTCCCCATGGGAAGGCGCCGCCGTTGCTGCCTTCCTAGCCTCGGACGAGGCTTCGTACATTACCGGTGTTCTCCTGCCCGTCGACGGTGGGCTGAGCGCCGCATGACAGGTACGCTACGAACCCAGAACGCAAACGATCCGGACGTGGCAGCCCGTATTGTTCGGCTTCGATTGCAGGGTGCGCTCGACCGAGTGATGTGGATCGCCGGTGCTGCAGGATCCGCGCGTGCTTCGGCTTCCGGCTCAGGAAACGGCGTTGACACTAGTGATACAATACTCTTCCCCAAGTCTGTGCCCCGTTGCGGCAGTTCGGTGTACGGAGTGGAATATGAGACGCGGGTCGGAGGATTCAGATGATGTTCTTCAAGCGTTTATTCGGTCGCAAAGAGAAACCAGCGGCCGAGCCGATGCACGGCTCGCCGGCGCTGCAAACGGAGGCGGAACAACAGGCAACACGCGAGCGCATGTTGGCGGAGATGGCGGCTGACCGAGAGCGAGCGGCTGCGAAAGAAACACGCCCTGGTCGCGAACCGTCGGAGGGAAAGGATGCCGAAACGGGCGCAGCGCCTGATGCCTGAGCCCGATCAGGCTGCTGAGGTTCCACAGGCCTGACGGGCAAATTAGATGGCTGTTGGTCGGCGCTTCCCCGGTTGCCGCAGCCGGCGGTCAACCACTGGGCGACATCGTAACCTTCACTGACGTAACTGACATTCACGCTTCGCGTGACGGACGCGGGCAGAGCTGAACGCCGTCAGCTTGTCTGGAGGGTCATGCGTGCGACACGGAGGGAGGCTCCGTCACGGCGGCGCTACCGTCACCAGCCCCACCGATCTCGACCTCGGCCGTGTGCGGCTGACGGTCATCGATGAGCCGGATCGACGCCTCGTGCTGCTCAACGCCGTCTACGACTACGCGCACTCCATCAGCCGCGCCCCCTTGCCGAACGGTGATTTCGTAGGTCGTCTCCCGGTAGCGGTAGGTAAGAGTGAACGACCGCCAGTCGGGCGGCAGGCAGGGCGTGAAGGATAGCCGGTCTGTTTCCAGGCGAAGGCCGAGCAGCGACTCGATGATCAGCCGGTACATCCAGCCGGCGGCGCCTGTGTACCAGGTCCAGCCGCCTGTGCCGGCATCCGGCGGCAGCGCGTGGACGTCGGCGGCGACGACGTACGGCTCGACACGATAGGTCGCGGCCTTCTCCGGGCTCGATGCGTGGTTGAGTGGAGTGATCAACGAGAGCAGCTCCCAGGCGCGACGGCCGTCGCCCAGTGCCGCGAACGCCATGATCGCCCAGATTGCGGCGTGCGTGTACTGGCCCCCGTTCTCCCTCACGCCCGGCGGATAGCCCTTGATGTAGCCGGGGTTCAGGTCGGACTTGTCGAAGGGCGGGTCAAGGAGCTGGATGAGAGCGTGATCGCGGCGCACGAGCAGCCGGTCGACGGACTCCATCGCGATGCGAGCGCGCTGCGGGTCGCCGGCGCCGGATATCACAGACCAGCTCTGAGGTATCGAGTCGATCCGGCACTCCGGGCTGCGGGCAGAGCCAAGTGGCTCGCCACCGTCGAAGTAGGCGCGAAGGTACCAGTCGCCGTCCCAGGCGTGCAACTCTGCAGACTGGCTGAGCGCCGCAGCCTCCGACTCCGAGCGCTCGGCGAACGCGGCATCGCCGTGGAGGCGCGCAACCTCCGCGAATTGTGTGAGCACGTGGTGGAGGAAAAACGCCAGCCAGACGCTCTCGCCCTCACCGCCCAGGCCGACCATGTTCATGCCGTCGTTCCAGTCGCCGGAGCCGATCAGCGGCAGCCCGTGCCGGCCGAGTCGTGTTCCTTGCTCGATCGCCCTGACGCAGTGCTCGTAGAGCGTGCCCGTCTCCTCCGACCGCGCGGGCAGGTCGTAGTAGGAGTCCTCGCCCGGGTTGAGCGGCCGCCCCTCGATGTAGGCGACGCGCTCGTCGAGGACGCCGGTATCGCCCGTGGCGAGGACGTAGCGGGCCGTCGCCAGTGGCAGCCACAGAAGGTCGTCGGAGCAGCGCGTTCGCACGCCGCGCCCTGTCGGCGGATGCCACCAGTGCTGGACGTCTCCCTCGCGGAACTGGCGGGCCGCACACCGCAGCAGGTGGTCACGGATGAGCAGCGGCTGGGCGTGGAGAAGCGCCATCACGTCCTGGAGCTGGTCGCGGAAGCCAAAGGCGCCACCCGACTGATAGAAGCCGGTCCGCGCCCAAAGGCGGCAAGCGACTGCCTGATAGAGAAGCCAGCCGTTGGCGAGGATGTTGACAGTTGGGTCCGGCGTCTCGACGCGGACGGCGCCAAGGACGCGCTCCCAGTGCTCCTTGACCGCCGCCAAGGCCGCGTGCGCGGGCCCGAGGCCGCGGAAGCGCTGCACCAATGCGCGCGCCTCCTCCTCGTGCCGCCCGACACCGAGGACGAAGACGATCTCCCGCTCATCGCCGTCGGCCAGGTCGACCTGGACCTGCAGCGCGGCGCAGGGGTCCAGCCCGGCGCCGACATGGCCCGATAGGCGGGCGCGCGTCATCGCGGCCGGCCGACCGGGCAGGCCGTTACGGCCGAGGAACTCAGTACGGTCGCAGGTAACGGTGCAGTGCGGTTCGTCCACGTCGAAGAAGGCGACGCGGTCGGGGAAGTCGCCGTTGTAGGGGTTCCGGGCGAAGACGGCGCCGCTCTTCGGGTCGATCTCCGTGACGACGTGGAGGAGCGACTTTGCCCGCTGCTCGCCGAGCACCCACTCGACGTAGCCCGTCGCCGAGAGGCGGCGCGCCCGGCCCGACTCGTTGCGAAGCGTAAGCGCCATCACCTTCACCGACGCGTCGAGCGCGACGTACTCCGCCAGCTCGGAGACAACGCCGCCCTCCGCGTGCTCGAAAACCGTGTAGCCGAAGCCGTGGCGGCAGGTGTAGGCGGTCGCGCCGCGCGCCGGTAGCGGCGTCGGCGACCAGTAGCGACCGGTCTCCTCGTCGCGAAGGTAGAAGGCCTCGCCGCTGGCGTCAGTGAGCGGATCGTTGTACCAGGGAGTCAGACGGAGTTCGTGGGCGTTCTCGCCCCAGGTGTAGCCACCCCCGCTCTCCGTGATCACGGCGCCGAACTGCGGGTTCGCCAGCACATTCGCCCAGGGCGCGAGCGTCGTCTCGCCGGGTCGCAGGGTGACGACGTATTCGCGCCCGTCCGGCGCGAAGCCGCCGAGGCCGTTCGAAAACAGGAGGTCGCGGCTTGGAAGCTCGACGGCCCGCTCGCGCTCGGGCACGACGTCATCGGCTGGCGTGAGCGCCGGCACAGCCTGTCCGACGCGGCGGCGGCGCTCGATCTGCTCAGCGAGCGTACCGGCGTTGTCGACGATCACAACGCGGGCGACAGTCTGTTGAAGGATCCCGTCCTCCTCCGACATTTGGTCGGCATGCCGGAGAAAGATGCCGCCCGGCCGGTCAATGACGTGCGACTCAGTTCCCGCGGAGACGATTCCCATGATCTCCTCGTGCAGTTCCTGTCGGTAGCCGGATGGCTCCTCGTTCCAGATCACAAGGTCGACTGCGAGCCCGGTGAGGCGCCAGTACGCGTGCGCCTGGACGAGCTGCCGCACGAGTTCGATCTTCGTTCGGTCGCCTATGCGGAGCAGCACGATCGGCAAGTCGCCGGAGATGCCGAAGCCCCAGAGGCCGGACTGCGGGCGCCGGTTGCGAGCGAGCACGTTCGCCGGGGCCCGCCGGCCCGCGTTGGCGTAGACGATCGAGCTGGCGAGGCGGCCGTAGAGCTGGGCGTCGGACTCGGTCGCGTTGAGCTGACGAAGGACGACCTGCCGGTGGGTCATCGCCAAATCGAAGACACGGTTGGCCAGGCGGCGGTCGTGGTACTTGCCTGCGAGCGCCATCGCCCCCTGGCGTGTCTCGCCTACGCCGGTCACCACGTTCACCCACACCGTCTCATCCGGACCCACCGTGACCTGGCGGCGGACTGAGACGATCGGGTCAAGCACGGCGCCTTGGCTGCCGGAAAGGCGGCCGGCGTCTGCCATTGCTTCCGGGTCGGCGAGCGAGCGGCCGCGCCCGATGAAGCGCAGCCGGTCCGTCTCGAACGACGTTTCGCCGACAGAAGACGTCGCTCTCGCGTCCATCAAATGGACCATCCAGGGCGTCCGCTCGCGGGGCGAGCGAGGCCGCCGCGAGCAAAGGATTGCATCGTGCGACGGGACGATCTCCGTCTGGACGAAGAGGTTGCTGAAGGCCCGGTGGGCGGCGTCGGCGGCCGGCGGCGCCATGACTACTTCCGCATAGCTCGTCACCTCGATAGTGCGCCGCGTGCCCGAGCCATTCGTGATCCTGATGCGCCTGATCTCGACGTCGTCTTCCGGCGAGACGGCGATCTCCGTATGCGTGTCGATCTCGCCATCACGGCGCCGGTACTCGGCGCGCGCCTGGGAGAAGATCGCATCGTAGGTCTTCGGCTGACTCAGCGTGGGCTGGTAGGCCGTGGACCACACCTCGCCGCTCGTCAAGTCGCGCAGGTAGCAGAACGTGCCGTGGCAATCGCGAGTCGCGTCCTCTTGCCAGCGCGTGACCGCGAGGTCGCGCCAACGGCTATAGCCGCCCCCGGCATTGGTCACCATGACGTTGTAGCTGCCGTTGGAAAGCAGGTGCACCTCCGGCAAGGCGGTATTGGGGTTGCTGAACACGCGGAGGAGCGCCTGGTACTCGCCGGCGCGCTGCCGCAGCCCGGACGTCTCGGCGGCGTTTGGGTAGAAGGGCGCGACCTTCGGCGCACGCTCTTGCAGGAGGCCTTCCGTCGCCCGGAAGATCGGTTCGGAGAGGAAGCGACGCTGCATCGGCCGGCCGAGCAGCGCGTACGCGAGGGCGAGGAAGCTCATACCCTCGTGGTGTGGCATGAACGACCGCACGAGGGCGAACGCATCGCCGCGCGGCAGGCGCGAGGATGTGTAGTCGATCGCCTCGTAGAGCCCGTAGCGGCCCTCCGCGCCGAGGTCGGCGAGCCGCTCAAGATTTGCGCACGCCTCTTTCGGGGCGACCATCAGCGCCATCGCCGTCGCGTAGGGTGCGACGACCAGGTCCTCCGCGAGACCCCGCTTGAAGCCGAGCCCCGGCACGCCGAAGGCACGATACTGGTAGTTGAGATGGGCGTCCGTCGTGTTGAAGCCGGACTCCGACATGCCCCACGGGACGCCCCGTTGCGCGCCGTACTCGATCTGACGACGGACGACGGCCTTATAGGTCCCGTCAAGCACAGTGCCGCTATATGTCGGCATGACGATGAGGGGCATCAGGTATTCGAACATGGAGCCGCCCCAGGAGAGGAGAGCGGGGTCGGCGCCGGAGGTCGTCACGAGGCGACCAAGCGCGAACCAGTGTTCCTGCGACAGGTGTCGTTGCGCGATGCTGACGAAGCTGGCGAGCCGCGCCTCTGACGCCAGCAAATCATAATAGCTTGGGTCGCGCCGCCGCTCGGCGACGTTGTAGCCGATGGCGAACAGCTTGCGCGAATGGTCCGTCAGGAAGTCGTAGTCCGCGTCGGCCAGCCCGTAGCAGAGCCCGCCGAGCCGCTCGATGGCTTCCAACCGGTCAGTTGCACGGCTGCTCGCCTCGCTCACTGCGCTGCGGAAATCGGCCAGCCACGCGCTGGCAGGTCGCGTGCCGTCGACCGTGAAGGCGGCAAGCCCGGCGTCGAGCGCCGGGATGAGCGTCTCGCTGAAGCCGGCGGTTTCGCGGAGCGTGGGGCCCTCATCGAGCCGGCGGATCGCATCGAGCAGCACGTCGGGCGCCGCAGCTTCGCCGGCACCGTCGCCGTCGACAAGGGCGTCGGGCGGAGCAGGCAGCGCCGCCCACGGCGCTAGATTGTCAAGGTCGCCGAGCCAGTCATCGCACTGATCTTTGAACGAGCGAGCCCACCACTCCGCCTCGGCATCGGGCTCGGGGCCCAAGTCGTCGGCGATGCGCCCAGCCGCCGTCATCAACTCATCGAGGAGTACGCGGCAGGCGCGGAGGCCGGCGGGAGGGCTAGCCAGCGTGTGGAGCAGCCCGGCGATCTCGTCGAGCATCTCGGTGAGGCGGATGTCACGGTCTGGCGTCTCGGGCGGGCGGGCAGCCCGAGTGGCGCCGGCCAGGAGACCAAGCGTGTCACGCAGGCCGCCGAAAACCTGAGGTGAGAGAGCCCGGCTGTCGGCCAGCTCTTGCAGGCCCGGTCTCAGCGTGAGCAGGTGGCCGGCCAGGTTCCCGCTGTCAACGGTGGAAACATAAAGGGGCGCAAGCGGCCGCAGCGTCGTCGTATCGTACCAGTTGTAGAAGTGGCCGCGGATCCGCTCCATCCCCTCCATCGTCTGAAGAGCGCGCGTCGTCCGCTCTATCAGGCGGCGGGCGGAGATGTAACCGAAGTCGTACGCAGCCAGGTTGGCGAGGAGGGAGAGTCCTATGTTCGTGGGCGAGGTCCGGTGGGCTATCGCCTCGATCGGCGCCTCCTGATAGCTGTCGGGCGGCAGCCAGTTGTCTTCAGGACCTACGAACGTCTCGAAGAAGCGCCACGTCTCGCGGGCCAGCCTGCGCAGGAAGTTCGTTTGCTCGGGCGAGAGGCGGGGCTCACGCTGCTCGATCGGCCGGCTTACCCACCAGGCAATGACCGGCGAGGCGACCCAAACAGCCAGAAGCGGCCCCGCAGACAGGAGCGCGATGGGCCGCTGCACCGAGAGGTAGCCCGTCACCGCAATTGCCATAGCCGGCGCTGCCCACATCACTCGGAAGAACTCGACGAGCCGCTTGCTGGCGCTCCGCCTGGCGTCGCTTGACGTCGTCCACTCAAGGAGCCCGCGTCGCGTGATGAGCATCCGCCACCACGTCTTGAGCACAGCGTCCAGGCTGAAGACCGCCTCGTAGGGCAGGACCGCCAGGCCGAACGCGCTCTGGGCCATCCGCCTCGCGCCCGACGCGGTGGCCGCCCTGAGGTGCAAGCGGATCGGCAGACCCGTTGGCTTGGCGGCGATGTCGGCAAGGAACGGCAGGAGCGAACCGAGAAGGACGATGCCGGCGACAATGCATGTCCAGAACCAGGCCGGCCTAAGAGTTGTCCACCCAAGGAGCAGGAGGAGCACAAGCGCGCCGGGCACGAGGCTCCGCCGCAGATTGTCGAGGATCTTCCAGCGCGAGAGCGCCGAGATTGGATTGCGCGCTGGATGGCCGCTGGCGTCGGGCGCAAAGGGCAACAGCCAACGGGCGATCTGCCAGTCGCCGCGGATCCAGCGGTGGCGGCGGGTTACGTCGGCACTGAAGCGCGTCGGGTAGCTCTCTTGGAGCTGAACGTCAGTGACAAGCGCGGACCGCGCGTAGCAGCCTTCCAGGAGGTCGTGGCTGAGGATCAGGTTCTCGGGGAAGCGGCCGCCGAGCGCCCGCTCGAAGGCGTCCACGTCGTAGATTCCCTTGCCGGTGAAAGACCCCTCGCGGAAGGCGTCCTGGTAGACATCGGAGACGGTGCGCGTGTAGGGGTCGATGCCGGGCTCACCGCCGAACAGGCGGCCGAACCGCGAGCGGCTGACGTTCGCCATCGCGGCCGATAGGCGCGGTTGTAGGATGCCGTAGCCCTCGCAGATGCGCCCCTTCGCCTCGTCGTAACGCGGTCGGTTGAGAGGGTGACTGAGCGTGCCGACGAGGAGTCGGGCGGCGTCGCGAGGGAGCTCCGTGTCGGCGTCGAGCGTGATCACGTACTTGACGGTCGGCAGCACCGACCGTTCGCCGACGATCAGCGAGAATCGGCCGTCCTCCGCACCGCGCAGGAGGGCGTTGAGGTCACTCAGCTTCCCGCGCTTGCGTTCGTGGCCCATCCAGACGCCCTCTTGAGGGTTCCAGCGGCGCGGTCGATGGAAGAGGAAGAAGGCGTCATCGCGGTCGTCCTGGTACTTGCGGTTGAGCGTCTCGATTCCCTCGTGCGCCAGACGGAGCAGTTCCTCGTCCTCCGGCATCACCTCGGCCGGCGAATCGCGGAAGTCCGTCAGCAGCCCGAAGTGGAGGTTGCGGTCGTGGTTCGCCAGAAAGCGTACCTCCAGCGCCCCAATCAGATTCTCGATGTCCTCTGGTTCGGTGAGGAGCATGGGCACGATGACGAGCGTACGCAGGTCGGAAGGTATTCCCCGCGAAAAGTCGAGCCGCGGCAGCGTATTGGGCTTGACGAGAAGCGTAGCCAGCCAGTTCACGATTGCGATACCGAGCGAGCTGGCGCAAAGCAGGATGAGCGCGCCGAGCGGCAGCAGTCCCCAGCCTCGGGTGCCGAAGGCGATAGTCTGCACCAGTACCGCGAACGTCACGGTCGCGGCGATCAGCCAGATCGAACCGAGGTAGAGGAGTAGGGGTATGCGGCCTGCCGCTCGACGGAGTCGCTCGAAAGGCGAGTGGCGGACCTGAGCGGCGCGCTCGAAGAGCGGGACGCCCCGGTCGATCAGGTAGTAGCCGATGTGGGCCGTCCGGTCCTGGGCGCCGGCCTGCGTCTGTGCGGCCGCGGCCAAGTCCACCGCTTTCTGCGCCACCTCTCGCTCCGAGAGGCCGCCTCGGCGGGCCGCGCGTTCGACGACGTGCCGGTAGCGGTCACGCGTGGCGAAGTCCATCTGACTGTAGATGCCGGCCGGGTCGTCGCAGAGCGTGTCCTCCACGACGCTCATCGTCTCGACGAACTCACGCCAGTCGGTGGCGTCGAGGAAGCGGAGGCTGCCGATGCTGTTGCTGATCGAAACCTGGCCCTCCGCCTGCTGCTGGCCCTCAAGCTGGATCAGCCGCTCGATCGTCAGGCTCATCTCGGTGAGCCGTTGCTCTAGCCAGGTAAGCGGCATCGCCTGCGCGGGACCCTGGCCCTGGAGCCGGCGGGCGAGTTCCGCTACGAAGGCACTGGACATCTGCGGCCGGGACCGCGCCATGTCCGCGAGGGTGAGGATCAGGGTCGTCGGCTCCTTCCCCGCGACCTCGACCATCCGGTCGGCCCAATGATTCGCCTGGCTGCGCGCGAGTCGGTCGGCGGCGATTCGAGCCGCGACGCGGCGGAGGTTGTTGATCAGCGCCAGGCGCAGCATGATCGGGATCGCCCAAAGCTCGCCCAACTTCAGCGGCCTGACGGCCTGGTAGGCGGAGACGAAAGCGCTCAAGCTGCCCGCGTCGACGCGACCGTCTCCGTGCGAGACAAGCTCCAGGGCGATGGCGTAGACGACGGGGTAGCCGGTCGAGGGGCCGGCAAGCAGGCGGGGGAGCTCCTGACTGTACCCCTTGGGCAGGTGGCCCCGTGCCGCCCGTATTTGCTCCTCGATAAGGTAGAAGTTGTCGCGCAGCCACTCGCCGGCCGGAGTGACACGAACCTGATCTTCTCCCTCGTCCGTTATGAGCCGGTAGGCATTGAGGAGGACACCCTCGTTCTCATTGAGCTGTGGGAGCAGAAGATCCGGACCCCGCTTCTCCTCGACGGTGTGCCGCGCCGCAAGCTCCTTGGCGTGGCCCTTGAGTTGCTCGATGCTGAGCAGCTCGGCGCGCAGCGGCTGGTCATCGCCGCCCCGTGCGGGCTCGACCCCCTGCCTGTGGCGTCGGCCCCAGATGGCGCGGACGGCGGTACGAAGACCCCTCCTGCCGTTGTTCAAGCCAGTGTGTCCTCTCTGACTTCGGCGAACCTGTGACTGCAATAATGAAGTGCAGTCCGTTGAGCCGCAAGACGTAAGCGCTTTCCGTTGGGTCTTTTCGGCGTCTGGAAGGCGCGGCTAGGGTCGTTTTTCCAATTCAAGATGAAACTGGGAGAGATCCGGGAGGGTGGCTGGTCTGAATGAAGCACGCGTGGACGTAAGCGGCGACGTACCCGCACCTTGCCCCTCCTACCGTACCACATCGCATGCTGGTCCTGCAGCGATGGCCGGCAGGTCTGACCGGTCATCCCGCTGAGCGACATCGTCGACTTCGCGCCGCTGGAGAGGAGTCAGAGCGAGGCGCCAAACCGCGAACGACGCTGATCGCAAGAGACATCCTATGCAATGGCATCGTGACGGTAGGAAGCGGTGTTCCCCCACGCAACAACGGTTGTGGGCGCTCCTCCTCGCCTTTCGCGCGGACCTGCCGACAATGGATATAGAGGGAGTCGCAAGTGCCGGGCTTGCCGGCTCTGTGTGACAACCGGGGCCAAGTGTGCTATAGTGTTTGGGTAAGAAAGTAAGCCCTGTCTTCGATCTGCAACGCATCCCCAATCTTGTTTTGCACTCGGCGACGAGGAATAGCGGACCCCATGTAAGGAGGTCGTCGAGTGTCCTACACTGACCGAACCCTAACGTGCGTCGATTGCGGCACGCAATTCACCTTCTCGGTAGAGGACCAAGAGTACCACGCGAGCCGCGGCTTCACTAACGAGCCAAAGCGTTGCTCCGGTTGTCGCTCCGCCCGTAAGTCGGAGCGTGACGGTGGCCGCAGCTATGGCGGAGGCTATGTCGGTTCTGCTCGCCACATGCACTCGGCTGTTTGCGCCCAGTGCGGCAAGAACGCTGAGGTTCCATTCGAACCGAGGGGTGACCGGCCTGTCTACTGCAGCGATTGCTACTCTCAGCGCACACCGGTTCGCAGCGCCTACTAGACTCGACCCGCTGCCCTGACACAGAGCCCTCGGTAAGGGGTGTCGGAGCCGCTAGCTTCGACGCCGCAGTGGTGCAACGCGCCCCGCGGAGGAGGAATGCAAGTGACTACGCTACTTGTGGGAAACCTATCCCCTAAGACTACCGCTAGTGACTTACAGACCGTCTTCTCGGCCTTCGGGGAAATCAGCTCTCTGCGGATCGCCCGTGATCACGCCGGCCGCGCCCGCGGCTTCGCCCTTGTCGATCTTGAACACAGGGCCGCCGCTATCGCGGTGCAAGCCTTGAAAGGCGTGGAATTGAGAGGACGAACGATGGACGTCGTCGTAGATCGCCCATTGTCAGATGGCGGTCGTCAGGTCGCACGCGGCGGGCGCAGCAAGCCCCGAAAACCACCGATTGTCCATTCTAGGCCCTGAAGCTTAGCGCTGGGCGCTGGAGGTACTCACGAGGTTAGCATATCGAGCCCTGGGCACATCGATCTCCTTCGTGGATGCTCCAAGCGATGAGACCATTCTGAAGATCGGCCTGGACGCAGATGGTTGTTTCCTGATCTGCTATCAACTGTACGATTCCAGCGGCTGCCCGGCCGCCGAATCAGAAGGTATTTCGCCGTTCCCTGATGGGGTCAGGATCGACTCGAACGATGGCGAGTTGTTGCTGGACCTACGCGCCGAACTCGACGCGAACATCCAGTACCGCCTCTACAACCGGAGCGGCGATCTCCTCACCTCCTCCGACGGGGTAAGCACGAGGATCGGCCCGTGCCTGCGGATGGAGACGTGGCCCCGGCGGGGCGCGGCGTCATACAACCCGTACCGGCGTCGAGTCGACCAGGTCGCACGTGGTGTCGCACCACGCATCAACGGCGCTCCCCTGCATCTCGCTAGTGGACAAGCTTCGGGATAATGTGCACGAGCGGCGCCGGATAGATGCCCAGCCACAAAGCAAGGAGGCCGGTCGCAAGGAGCACGAACCCCTCGGAGAATGGTACGAACCCCGGCGCGGGCGTCGCTTCGCCTTCCTCAACAGGACGCATGTACATGGCGACGATGATCCGGAGATAGTAAAACAGCGACATCACGCTCCCCGACACCAGGATGATTATCAGCGCCCACAGCGACGACTGCGCACCCGCCGCGACCAGATAGAACTTGCCGATGAACCCGCCTGTCAGCGGGATGCCGGCAAGCGAAAGCAGCATGCCGGCGAAGATGCCCGCCAGCCACGGCCGCTTCCAGAACAGGCCGCGATAGTCGTCGATGCGGTCAGCGTCGCGCTCGGGGCCGGAGAGCACGGTGATGACGCCGAAAGCGCCTGCCGTGGCGACGAAATAGGCGATCAGGTAGAACGTCACCGCCGTGACCCGCAGGTCACCGCCGGCCACGAACGCGACAAGCAGGTAGCCGAAGTGCGCAATCGATGAGTAAGCCAGGATGCGCTTGACGTTGTTCTGCAAGAGGGCGAGCAGGTTGCCCGCCAGCATGGACGCTATCGCGATGACGCTGAATATCCAGAACAGCGAGTCGTCGGCGCGAAAATCGATCTGAGTGAAGAAGCGCAGGAGTATCGCGAACACGCCCCCCTTCGAGATCGTCGCGATGAGTGCCGTCACCGGCGCGGGAGCGCCCTGGTAGACGTCGGGCGCCCACATGTGGAACGGCACGACCGCCAGCTTGTAGCCAATGCCGACACCCATCAGCCCCAGGCCGCTCAGGAAGAAGACGCGCTGGCTGTCGTCGAGGGCGTCACGCAGCGAGGCAATCTGCGCGAACTCCATCGATCCGATCTCCGCGTACACCAGCGCCATGCCGAACAGCAGGAAGGCGGTCGACGCGGCGGCCAGCACCAGGTACTTGACCGCGGCCTCGACGCCGATGGCGCTGGCGCGATTGTAGCCGATGAGGGCGTAGAGGGAGATGCTCAGTATCTCCAGCCCCAGGAAGAACGAGGCGAAATGCACGCTCGCCACCAGCACCGACGAGCCGAGCGTCGCCAGGAGCAGCAGTATCCAGTACTCTTCGAGGTTGCCCGGGTGCTCCTTCAGGTACCGGTATGACAGGATGACGAGCACCAGCGCCGCCGCGAAGAGCAGGCCCATGTAGAAGAGGGCGAAGTTGTCGACGAGGAAGAGCGGCGTCGCCTGGCGGTCGCTCTGCGAAGTCACGACCGGCAACATGACGAACGCCAGGACCAGCCCGCCGAACGTGATCGCCGTGGAGACGACGTAGCTCCGCCGGACAGCGACGGCGAGCATCACCGCGACCGGCGTGGCGGCCAGCAGGATCAGAGGCAGGACGTCGATCCAGCCGCTGCGCGTCATGGCGCCTCCCACTCCTCGGGCAGGACGACGTTGAGGGGGTCGACCGGCGCCTGCGTCTTCTCCTCGGGCCGCGTCGTGGCCACTATCTGCTGCAGGTTGGTTATCGACTGCCTCGCGGTGGCGAGAATGCTTTGCGGGTACAGCCCAAACCAGAGGACAACGGCAATCATTGTCGCCATGATCGCGCCTTCCCGCAGGTTCATGTCCGGGAGCTTCCAGCCGACATGGTTCGGCCCCAAGAATGCCACCTGGATCATCCACAGCGAGTAGACGACAGACAGGATGAGCCCCAGCGTCGCCACGACGGCCATCGTCGTGTTCGCTTGGTAGGTACCGAGAACTACGAGAAACTCGCCGACGAAGTTCCCAAGTCCCGGCAGGCCGAGAGACGCCACGGCAAAGAAGAGCGCCACACCGCCCATGCGGGGAGCGGTCTGCCAGAGGCCGCCCATCCGGCCCATGTCACGCGTGTGTATCCTGTCGTTCAGGTCGCCGACGAGGATGAAGAGGGCGCCGGTTGTGATGGCGTGCGCCAGCATGATCATGACAGCGCCCTCGAGCGCAAGCTCGTTCCAGGCGAAGATGCCCAGCAGCACGAAGCCCATGTGGCTGATGCTCGTGTAGGCGACGAGGCGCTTGATGTCGGTCTGGGCGAAGGCCATCACCGCGCCATACAGAATACCGGCGACCGCCAGCCCCATTGCGACATCTGAGAAATCAAGCGCAGCCTCGGGGAAGAGCGGCACGAGGAAGCGGATCATCCCGTAGGCACCGACCTTCAGCACGAGCCCGGCCAGGTCGACGCTGCCGGCCGTCGGCGCCTGCGTATGGGCATCGGGCAGCCAGGTATGCAGGGGTACCACCGGCAGCTTCACCGCGAAAGCCGCGAAGAAACCCAGCATCAGCCAGCGCGCCGTCGACTCCGACATCGGCGTCCCCAGCAGCTCATTGTAGTCGAAGGTGTAGACGCCGGTGGCGCGACCATGAACGAAGTAGAGTCCCAGAATGGCGAGAAGCATCAGGAGGCCGCCGGCCTGCGTGAAGATGAAAAACTTGATGGAGGCGTAGGTGCGGTTCTCGTAGCCCCAGAAGCCGATCAGGAAGTACAACGGGACCAGCATCATCTCCCAGAAGAAGTAAAAAAGAAAGAGATCAGTTGCCAGGAAGACGCCCATTATCGACGCCACGATCCACAGCAGATTGAAGTGGAAGAAGCCGACGCGCTCCTGGATCGCGTTCCAGGAGCAGGCCACCGCCATGATGCCGAGGAAGTTCGTCAGTACGATGAGCAACATGCTCAGCCCGTCCATCGACAGGTGATAGCTGATGCCGAGCTGCGGTATCCAGCTATAACTCACCTCGATAACCCAGGGGCCCTTCGCCACATAGCCGACAGGCCCGAAATAGCGCACCCAGAGCACAATCAGGATGACCATGTGGACCGAAAGGGTCACCAGCGATATCACACGCGGCCAGAACCGGCTCCAGCGACCTGCTATCCAGGCCAGGATGCCGCCGGCGAATATCTCGGCGATGAGCCACGTCAGTATCATGTCACGAACACCACGATTCCCACGGCGACGATCGCGCCGAACGCCACGCTGGTGGCGTACCAGCGCAGACGCCCCGTCTCCGTCCGACTGAGAACGATGTGACCGGCTTGGTTTATGAGCGCGATGCCTCGCATCGGAAGGTCGAAGACGTCAGCGCGGTTTGCGCGCGCCAACCGAACGTAGGTGCCGACAATCAGGTTGTCGTAAGCCCAGTCGAATCCCCAACCGACGAACCAGAAGCGATGCAGGGCCGCGCCGAGCGGCGTCATCACCAGCCTGCGCACGAATCCAGGCTCGCGCAGGAAGAAGTAGTAGGCGAGCAGTATCCCACCGATCGACGCCAAGGAAGCCACAATCTGAAGGTTGCGCTCGACGCTGCCGGCGATCTCTTTGGTCTCGGGCAGTGAAGTGTGCACGAAGTCGGAGAACCACGGTTGGTTGCCCAGGGTTCGCGGCAAGTCGAGGAAGCCGGCGACGATCGACAGGAAGGCGAGCACCACCAGCGGCAGCAGCAACCGCAAGCCCGGTTTGAGATGGAATGGCGTTTGCACCTGGCCGAAGAACGTCAGGAACACCATGCGGAACGTGTAGAGCCCGGTGAGCAGCGCGCCGCCGAGTCCGGCCGCCCACAGCCAGCGCCCGCCCGCATCCGATGCCCACGCTCCCGCGAGGATGGCATCTTTGCTGTAGAAGCCGGCGGTCACCAGCGGCAGGGCGGCTAGCGACAGAGAGCCTGCGAGGAACGTCCAGAAGACGAGGGGTGTTTGCTTCCGGAGACCGCCCATCTTGAACATGTCCTGCTCATGGTGCAGCCCCAAGATGATGACGCCCGCAGCCATGAACAGGAGGGCCTTGAAGAAAGCGTGCGTCATGAAGTGGAACATCGCCGCCGACCAGGCGCCCACGCCGACCGCCAGGAACATGTAGCCGATCTGGCTGATCGTCGAATAGGCGAGCACGCGCTTGATGTCGCGCTGCGTCAGGGCGCTGAAGCCGGCAAGTATGAGCGTTCCGGCGCCGACGGCCGCGACCGTCGTCTGGATGACCGGCGACAGCGTGAACAACACGTTCATGCGGGCGATCAGGTAGACGCCTGCCGTCACCATCGTCGCCGCGTGGATGAGCGCGCTCACGGGCGTCGGGCCGGCCATGGCGTCAGGGAGCCACGTTTGCAGCGGCAACTGCGCCGACTTCCCCAGCGCGCCGCCCAGCAGCAGGCCGGCCGCGGCAACGGTGATGCTGGAGCCGACGACCCAGTGCGCGGATGCGGCCTCCATGAGCGGCTGGATCTGGAGCGTCCCCAGCTTCGTGAACAGCAGCAGCAGGCCGACGAGCAGCGCCGTGTCACCGATGCGCGTGACGATGAACGCCTTGCGCGCCGCCCGCCCGTTCGCGGGGTCCGTATACCAGAAGCCGATGAGCAGGTAGCTGCACAGCCCGACGCCTTCCCATCCCAGATAGAGCAGCAGGAGGTTGTCGGCCAGGACGAGCGTTAGCATCGAGCCGACGAAGAGGTTCATGCAGGCGAAGAAGCGGGCATAGCCGTCGGGTTCGTCCTCCATGTACTCGGCGGAGTATACGTGAATGAGGAAGCCGACGACGGTGACCACCAGGATCATGATCACGGAAAGAGAGTCGAGATAGAACGCGATATGCGGCGAGAAGCCGCCCACGTTGATCCACGTCCAGAGCGATTGCGAGAAGTGGTCGCCCGCCGGCGGCGCAATGACGAAGTCGAAGCCCACCAGCAGCGCAAACAGCGCCGAGAGGCCAATGGAGCCTACCCCGATTGCCGCGACCTGCCGCCGGTCGAACCAGCGGCCAAACAGCGCCAGCACGACGAAGCCGCAGAACGGCAGAATCGGGACGAGGAACAAGAGGTGCAGCAAGTCAGCCTCGCATTCTGCTAGCCACGTCGACGTCGAGCGTCTTGAAGACGCGGTGGAGCTGGAGCACCAGCGCCAGCCCGACGGAAACCTCCGCGGCGGCCATCGTCAGGACGAAAAGGAACAGCACCTGGCCGTCCGGCTGCCCCCAGCGATAACCGGCGACGATGAAGGCCAGCCCGGCGGCGTTCAGCATCACCTCCAGCGAAAGGAGCACGAAAATGATGTTCCGCCGCACGAGGACGCCGGTCAGCCCAATGGCGAAAAGCACCCCGGCCAGGAGGAGTCCCTGTTCCATCGGGATTGATGCCATTCGATTCTCCTTTTTACCTCCGTGCGCCCGCGTCGACGGGCTCCTGGCGCTCCTGAGCCGTCTCGTCGGGCTGGCGGCGTCGCCCCAGGTGGTACGCGCCGACGAGGCCCGCGAGCAGAACCATCGAAGCCAGCTCAACGCCGAGCATGTAGGGACCAAACAGCGTCGCGCCCAGGTCCTGCGGCTGGATTGGGCCGGCGCCGGGCAGGTGGTGGACGGTCTGCTGGAAGAGCACGTAGACCAGTTCCGCCATCAGCACCAGCGCCAGGAGTGCCGGGCCGACCCACATCTTCCCGACCGTCCAGCGCTTCTCTTGCTCCACCGCTACGTCGCCCAGGTTCAGGATCATGACGACGAAGATGAAAAGGACGATTATCGCACCGGCGTAGATGATGACCTCCAGCGCCGCGATGACCGGCGCGCCGAGCGTGAAGAAGATGAGCGCCACCGCCAGAAAGGACACGATCAGGTACAACAGCGAGTGCACGGCGTTGAGGCCGGTCACCGCCGCAACCGTCGCGACGACGGCGACGACAGACGATATGTAATAGACCGCATTCATGTTGGCATCGAGGCGCTAGGGCAGCAGTGTGCGCACGTCCCGCGGCGGCGCCTCGTTCTCCGCTTCTCCTTTGTCCTTCCCGCCGATGGCCAGTCCGGCGGCGCGGTAGAAGTCGTAGTCCGCGTACTTCCCGGGCCCGGCAATCAGCAGGTCTTCCTTCTCGTAGACCAGGTTCTGGCGAACGTATTCGCCCATCTCGAAATCGGGGGTGAGCTGTATGGCATAGGTCGGGCAAGCTTCCTCACAGAAGCCGCAGAAGATGCAGCGCGAGAAGTTGATGCGAAACCACTCCGGATAGCGGCGCCCGGTCTCGTCCTCGGTCGCCTGGAGGGCGATGCAGTCGACGGGACAGGCGACAGCGCACAGATAGCACGCAACGCAGCGCTCCTCGCCGTTGATCCGCGAGAGGATGATGCGCCCGCGCCACCTGGGCGCCAGGTACGGCCTCTGCTCCGGGTACTGGACGGTGACCCGTCGCCTGAACATGTGCAGGAAGACGATCCACAGTCCCTTGATAATGCTCAGCATCGTTTGTCGCCTAATCCATCGCCAGCCGGATGGCTCCCGTCACGAGCAGGTTCAGCAGGGCCAGCGGCAGCATGACCTTCCAGCCAAAGCCCATGAGCTGGTCGTAGCGGAGCCGCGGCAGCGTCGCGCGCAACAGGATGAAGAAACAGACGATTATGGAAGTCTTGATCGCCAGCCACAGCGGCGGCGGCAGGATCGGTCCCAACCAGCCGCCGAAGAAGAGCGTCGCGACAATCACCGAGACAAGCGTGATGCCCAGGTACTCGCCGACGAAGAACATGCCGAACTTCATCGAGGAGTACTCGGAGTGGAAGCCGGCGATTAGCTCGCTATCCGCCTCCGGCAGGTCGAAGGGGACGCGCCGCGTCTCCGCGACGCCGGCGACCATGAACACGAAAAGCCCGAGCGCCTGGGGCACGCAATACCAGACCGCCTTCTGCTGCTCAACAATCGTCCGCAGGTCGAACGAGCCCGCGAGCAGGACGACTCCCGACACGGAGAGCCCCATGAACACCTCATAGCTCAGCATCTGGGCGGAGGCTCGCAGCCCGCCGAGCAGCGAATACTTGTTGTTCGACGCCCAGCCGCCGAGGACGACGCTGTACACCCCCATCGACGACATGCCCAGGAAGAACAGCAGGCCGATATTCAGGTCGACGACGCCCAGGCTCGACGAGAACGGGACCACGGTGAACGACATCAGCACGCTCAGCATGATCACCGCCGGTGCCAGCACGAAGACGACCTTGTCGGCGTAGGGCGGAATCCAGTCCTCCTTAAAGAAGAGCTTGATCGCGTCCGCGACCACCTGGAGTATCCCGAAGGGGCCCACGCGGTTCGGCCCGTAGCGGTCCTGCCAGAGCCCCAGCAGCCGGCGCTCCACCCACGTCAGCATTCCCGCGACGGATAGCGACGCGATGAGCAGGACGAAGACGATGAGCAGCGAACGGACCGTGTCGTTCACTGTGCCTGCCCCCTTTCGTCGCGCGGGTTACGCAGCTCGCCCCAGGCGGGCAGCTCCAGCGGGCCCCGGCCGGCGAACCCCACGGGCAGCGCGACCATCCCCGGCGGCAGCGTGTCGACGAACCTGACCGGCAGGCGCCCCGACCAGCCGCCGACCGATACCTCGACCTCCTTTCCTTCCGCCAGGAAAGCGCCGTGGGCGTCGTCGGGGGAGAGGCCGGCGTAGGGCTGCGGCGCTAGGCGCGCGATTCCGGGCGCGAGGGCGCTCAGCTCCTCCGAGCCGAAGATGTGGTGCGCCGGCACGAAGAGGTAGTTGCCGGCCGGCGGCTCGCCGTGACGCGGCACGTCGCTGAAATAGTCCGCTGCGGCGTCCTCCGCCGGCTCGATGAGCCTGCGACCCGGGTCGCCGCCGCGCAATGGCCCGCCGATCTCTTCCTGGAACTTGGTAAGCGCCTGCACCGAGTTCCAGCCGGGTGCCCAAAAGCGCGGGATGAGGGCCGAAGGCGGCTGCCCCTGATAGCCCTCCATCGAGAACACCAGCGGCGAGTCGGTGTCCTCGGGCGGCGGCGTCTCATGGACACTGACGTTCGCGTTGATGGCCGTGCGGCCGCTGTAGCGACCCGACTGCCGCGCGATCCGCTGTCCCGCTATGCGGAAGCCGGCGGGCGGCGCTATCTCCGGCACGGGCGCGAAGACCGGCATCGCCGCCGCCAGCGCCCTGTCGACGTCTTCCACGGTCGCCCATGCTTCGACATCGGCGCGTCCGGCAGCGAGCGCCAGGTCGCGCAGCCAGCGCCAGCTTTCGCGCGCGTCGCCCCTGGGCGTCATAACGCTGTAGAAGCGCTGCGCCCGTCCCTCATTGTTGACGAAGACGCCGTCGCTCTCGGCGAAGGTGGCCGCGGGCAGGACGACTCCCGCCCTGGCCGCCGTCTCGCCGTCCGTGTGGTCGATGACTACAACGCTGCCCACCTCTTCCAGGAAGGCGTCGACGGCGGCGGCGGCGGCGCGACGGTAGAGGTCGTTCTCGAGGATGATGACGGCGTCGGCTTCTCCCGACGTCACAGCGCCAAAGGCCGGCTCGAGCCCCTCGCCGCCCAGCAGCGCCAGGCCGGTGCTATTGCATTCCGGCGCCGTCAGGCAGAGCCTGGCCGGATGCCCCTTTCGACACAGCGCCATCGCGACGTTCGCCGCGGCCCGCAGCACGGCCTCACTGCCGCAACCGCCGCTGACGACGACCGGCTCCTCCGCCCCCGTCAATGCGTCGACGATCTCGCCTACGAGCGGACGCGCGTTGGCGGGCAGGACGGGCACGGGCGGCGAACTCGCGTCCAGCGCATGGGCGACGGCAAACCCCAGCCGCGCGATGTCGTCGGGCGGCGCGCGATAGGTCCGCGTCGCTGCGTCGTCCAGCCGCGTTCCAAACGTGGATGCGATGTACAGCGGCCCCTTCTCCTCCTGGACGGCGTTGCGGACGCCGGCGGCGTCCCAGTCGGGGATGCGCAGCTTCGCGGCCTTCCTCAGCGGCGCCTGTCGCACCGACTGACGCAGGGCCAGGGCGAGCATCGGCGCCGTCTGCGTCACGTCCTCGCCGAGGACGAGCGCGGCGTCCGCTCGCGCCACGTCCGCCAGCGACGCCGCCTTCGCGGGGCCATCGCGCATTATGTCGAGTGTCAGCCGCGCCAGGCGTCGCTCTTTCTCGGACACGCCGGCGTAGAAGTTGTCCTCGCCGACGAGCGTGCGCAGCGCGAAGTTCGCCTCCAGCGACGCCCGCGGCGAGCCGATGCCTATGACCCGCTTCGCTTTGCCAAGCAGCGTCGCGGCAAGGCGCAGCGCCTCGTCGCTATCGGCCGGTGCCGCCTCAGCGCCTCGCTGCGTGCGAACGCGGGCGTGATGAAGGCGGCGGGCGCCGTTCACGAACTCGTAACCGAAGCGGCCGCGGTCGCAGATGAAGTAGCCGTTGACCTCGCCGTTGTAGCGGTTGTAGATGCGTCGCAGCGCGCCGTAGCGCTCGCCGGGAATCGTGTTGCAGCCGACGCCGCAGTGCACGCAGACGGACGGCGCCGTCTGAAGGTCCCACTTGCGCGTGTAGTGCCCCTTCAGCGTCTTGTCGGTGAAGACGCCGGTGGGACAGACTTCGACGAGGTTACCGCTGAACTCGCTTTCCAGGACGCCGTCAAATTGCCGTCCGTAGTAGACCTGGTTGCGAATGCCGAACACGTCGAAGTCGCGGCCGTCCGCGTAGTCGCGGTAGAAGCGCACGCAGCGATAGCACTGGATGCAGCGGTTCATCTCGTG
>Ga0315288_10002826_pt1 | contig 22277 bp, 21 predicted proteins | sample YL17G11_20_MG_FD_203454 | JGI IMG/M metagenome (GOLD analysis project Ga0315288, IMG submission 203454) | Sediment microbial communities from Yellowstone Lake, YNP, Wyoming, USA - YL17G11_20 | ecosystem: Environmental > Aquatic > Freshwater > Lake > Sediment | place: USA: Wyoming | collected...
TCTCGGCGGCTCAGAACTCCGTCCCGGCTTTTTAATTACGGGGGTTCGCCGGGACGTCAAACATGCTTCGCCGGCCGATCTCTTCCGGATCGGCTGCCCTCGAAGGACGGCTCGGAAAGGCTAATCGTCATGACCTCCGGTCACCCGCAACGGATGAAAACAGCCATTTTTTTGAACGCGATATATCGGCATATGGCTGTTTTCAAGGTAAACCCTCCATGGTCGCTTCGGCCGTTTCCGGATCTTCTCTAATCTCAATCCACGCATAATGGAAGAGAATCAAAATAAAAAAGAGAAAAAAAGGGGGACGACGCATCCTGTCCCCCTTTTCTTTTTTTCAGAAGAGGACCGTCCTCCCGGGATAGCTTTCGACGGCGGCCGGGGCCCCGGGCTTTACCCGGGGGTCCACTTCCGCCGTACTCGCCCGTGGTTAAAAGCCACGGGCGAGTGGCGAGCCGAAGGCTCGTCCCTTGATTTATTTTATCTCGGCGCTGATGACGAGGATGAGGGCCGCGCCGCTCCAGCCGGTCTGAAGACCGCTCACGCCGACGACGAGATATCCCTTTTCCTTGAAGGTGATGTCACTCGTATCGATCAAATTTTGTTTGACCGTGTTGAGCGACTGGGTCAGTTGGATCTCGCCGACCGAAATGATCCGCTTGCCTGGGTCATCGCCTCTCAACTGGACGTTGCGCAGGTTCATTTCGAAGTCGTAACGACTGACAAGCTTCGAATGATTCGATCCTGATCCGTCCTTGGCAATCAGGAACGACGGCGTATCCACCCAATAGTGCTTGAAGTTCCAGAGGCCTTTCATTTCGTCGAGGACCCGCTTGAGGTCCCGATCCGTGATATCCTTTGTCTCGTTCTGAAGGTAGCTGGATTTGTAAGTATCGGGAGGATCGTCCTTGGAGGCGACGATCGTGTAAACCTGGAACTGGATGTTCTTCTTCTCCACATCGAGCTTCTTGAGAAGGGCTTCGAACTCCGGGATGTTGTTCCCGTTGATCCGAACGGTCAGGGAGCTTTCGGTCCCCGTGGAATCCAAAACATAGAATTTAGCTGAGCGCATGAACTCTGAGGCGCTGATGTACTTCAACTCGTACGTCTTAACCATCATGTAGTTGCGGTCATCGGCCGCGGGTTTCTCTTGAGTCGCTTTTTTCTGGGAAGCCTGGACGGCAGCGGCCGTGGAAGCTTCTTGTGCCGCCTGAGCTTCCTTGGCTGTCTGGGCGAAGAGGGACGGAAATGATCCCGCCCATACGGCGATCGCTGCCATCAAAACCAGTGTGACAACAAATCTTTTTGCTTTTCTCATCTCAATTCTCCTTAAAAAGATTGAAATCGGGTTTTTGGATAAAAACGATCTTGATGTTTTTGTCGGCGATCTCGAATTCCGTGCGGATCTCGGAGATCGGCGAGACCGGCGGTCGGCGTAGGGCGGGGATAAGGACGATCCCGGCCAGCAGAACGGCAGCCGTGCTCGGGATCAAGGTCAACCACAGCGGCCGGCGAAACCAGAACCGTCCGGCGCGAGGCTGAAGATCGGCGGCCGCTTCTCGGATCCTGGCTTCCACCGCCGGCGGGACCTCGAGCTCGACGCTCCGGACGATCCGGGCGATCTGTTCATCCAGTTTTTTTTCATCGGTCATGGGACACTCCAAGGGTCGTTTTGAGGGCGTTGCGGGCCCGGTTCAGGATGAATTTGATGTTGCCTTCGCGCAGGCCGGTGATGCCCGAAATCTCGGCCATCGTGAAACCGCCGTCATAGAACAGAAAAAAGACCTCCCGTTGCCGGGGGTTTAATCGCTCGGCGTAACGATACACTTCTCCGACCAGATGCCGTGTATGGCTCGTATCGGCGGAGCTCAGTCGGTCCAATTCGATGGAAGATGCGGTCTGTGGGATCTTCTTATAATGTTTTTTGATCTCGTTGTGGGCGATGCCGAACAGCCAGGCGCCGAAGTCGCTGTCCTCGTTATACGACCGGATGTACTGAAAAGCATGAAGGACCGTTTCCTGGAAGACATCGTCGGCGTCGGCCGAGAAATTGAGAGATTTTCGAATGTAATTGTAAAGCTTGTGTTTGCAGGGAGCCAGTTTGTCCCAGAAGGCCGTCTTGGACATCGCGGTTTCCCGTTCCCGGCTCATCTCAGAAATTCCCGCGATCGGCTCCGGGGTGCCTTCGAAGTCCCAGGACATGGCTCTTTCCAAACATTGCGAATCTGTTTTCACATATGTTATATATCGAAATGGCCGAAAAGGTTAGACCAATAAAGCTCATGCGAGTAAAGGCCGCGTTGAAGCTGCTCTATCTGTCCCGGGCCGATGTCGAACAGGTAGCCCTGGACATTCTCTCGATCATCGGCCTTCTCGAAGCGGCTTTCCGCGAGAAAGGGGAGGGGCGGGTCGAGATGCCGCCCAAGCCCGCCATTCATCCAAAGGGCGACGCGTTCATCCACGCCATGCCGGCCAGCATTCCGGGGCTGAAAACCGCCGGGATGAAATGGATCAGCGGTTTTCCCGAGAACCAAAAGATCGGGCTCCCTTATATCTCCGGCCTGATCGTCTTGAACGACGTCGAGACCGGCCTGCCCATCGCGGTCATGGACGCGACTTGGATTACCGCCCATCGGACGGGCGCGGCCTCGGCCCTCTCGGCCAAATATCTGGCCCGGCGGAACAGCGAGGTGCTCGGCATTCTCGCCTGCGGCGCCCAGGGCCGGACGCATGTCCAGGCTTTAACAAGGACGTTCCCGATCAAACGGATCTATGCTTACGATATCGCGCCCGCCGTTCAGAAGAAATTCGTCGAGGAGATGTCTCAGCAAACCGGGCTCGAGATCATCGGCGTCGACCATCCGAAAAAAGCCGTCGTCGACAGCGACATCGTCGTCACCTCGGGGCCGATCCTTAAGCGGCCCGAGCCGGTTATCGAGAAAGGCTGGCTCAAACCGGGCGCCTTCGCCAGTGCCGTCGATTACGACAGCTATTGGACGAGCGAGGCGCTGGCCGAAATGGACAAGCTCGCCACCGACGACCTGCCTCAGTTCCGTTATGTCCGCGTGACCGGTTATTTTCAGGGCATGGCCGAGCCGTACGCGGACCTGGGCGAGATTGTCATCGGGAAAAAATAAGGGCGAGAACACGACCACGAGCGGACGATGGCTATGAACCTGGGATTGGCCCTCGATGATATGGCCGTGGCCCCGGAGATCTACCGCCGGGCCAAGGAGCGGGGCATCGGCACCTGGCTCCCGCTCTAAGCTTTATCCTTCCAGTTGAACCACTTCAGTTTTTCCGGATCATGTTTCTTGTGCGACGCGTAATAGACCGCGCAGCGCAGGACATAGAGAGCGCAGCGATCGACGGGACCGCCCTCCCGCTCGCCGAGCATCCGGTAGATCTCTTCAGGGTCACGGCCCTGAAGATCGGTCACCGACCGGATACCGAGCTTCCACAGGTTTGACGCGATCTTCGGCCCGACTCCGGGGATGGTCTGGAGCTCTTTGATCGATGATCTTCTCGATGCCGTCATATTCCGAGCTCCTATCTCAGTTCTTTGAGCGGGGTGAAGTCGATGTCCGGACGGGTGAAGGTGTTCGTCCCGACGACGGCGTCGCCGCCCGGCTTGGCCCAATAATAGTTATGGCCGGCCTCGACCTTCCACGTTTGTCCCGTGTCGTGATCCACTACGTCCGTGACGCCGAGGATATAGTTGGAGAAGCGGCGATTGACGTTGTCCATCACTCCCTGGCGGGTCCAGTAGGAATCGCTGATGATTTTCGAGATCTCCTGGCCCGTCTGCGACACGATCCGCGACACATCGCTGGTCAATTGCTGCTGGGAGGCCAGCCATTGCGGATTCCACTTGATGCTCAGGAACATGTGCGAAAAGATCTGCTGGGTGAATTCGGCCTCGGCTTCCGGGCTGGTGTAGACCAGGAGCATGGCCACGTTCCAGTTTCCTCCTTGCATCGAAGGCATGGTGACGACCTGGGTCAGGGCCGTTCCAAAGCCAACGTAAGGCTCGCCGTTCTTCTGGAATCGGAAGGCCGCTTCGCCGGCATGCTGTGAGAACTGAACCCCGGACGACTGGAACTGGGCGTAAAGGCGATTGAAATCGGCGACGATATCGGGCCGGTCGTTCTGGCCGACGAATTCGAATCGCTCCTCGCGCGGCTTATAGTTTTGTTGCAGGTATTCGGCCAGGAACTGCGCCCCCGGCACGTATCTTTTGACCAGGTTCCGGACGCCGTAGCCGGGGGAATACCAGGAGCCTTCCCGAAAACCAGAAAAGGCCAGGACCTGATTGGGCAGGGCGAAGGCCGGGATGTTTGGATCGTTGAATTGAATTTGGATCTTGCCGTCCGGCGAAACGGTTTGAAGGGCATGGACGAGATCGACCGAAGCCCGCCGGGAGGTCCCGCCTTGGGTCTGCCAGCCCTGCGGAACGTCCAACGAAAAAGCCTGCTCGACGGGGTCGGTGAAATTGACGTATTGGACTTTCGGAACGGCCGGTCCTTGTCCGGGCGCGGGTTCGCCGAACCGGAACGACTGGAGCATGGCCAGGAGCGAACCCCGATTCTTCTCGAAGGAATCCGCTCTCGAAGCGGCGACATAAAGAACGCCGCTTCGCTCGAAGATGGAGCAAAGGGCTAAACCCGAATAGGCCGCTCCGCTTTTTTCGAAACGGAATTTGACGGCCCATTCGTCCGGCCGGGCGCGAAGCTGCTGCCGCTTCTCGATCGACGAAGCGGCAAAGAACTTGGACAGTTTGGGCAGGTTCTGGTCGAACCAATCATCCGTCGGCGTGGCGGCCTTAAGAAAGAACGGATAGACGAAGAGGAAGGCGGGCTCGTTTGCGGTCTCCGGCGACGAGACGAGGATGTAGGCCTTGTCCATGACCTGTGCCTGCCAGCCGGCCGGCTGTTTCAGGGAATAGCCCTCTGGATATTTTTTCTCCGAGAGCCGGATCCCACCACCCGAGCAGGCCGCGTAAAGGGCGAACGCGGCGAGAGCCAAGCCGATGACCTTGGATACTCCTCGGATCGTCATGTTCGTAACCTCCTTCCGAAATTGGGGTCGCGTCTACAATTTGCGGTTTTAGAAAGCGTAAATTGTAGACGCGACCCCGAATTGTCTTATTCGATCACGAACCAAGTGAAGCCACGCGCCTCGACGCGCACGTCGAGAGCGATGCCGTATCGGCGGTCGAGCTTGACGGACTTGGCCGACCCCTCTTGTTCCCGGACGCGGGCCGTATCGGTCAACCCCGTGTAATAGAGAGGCACCGTCATGGTCTTGGCGATCGGCGTCTCGGTGGGATTGAAAACCATGAGCAGGCCTTTTTCCTTGAGACTGGGATTGACATGGAGGGCGGCATCGAGGTCGCGGCCGTCCGGGCGGCGGAAATGGATGACGTCCGAATTGAGGATCCTCCGGTATTTTTTATACCAGCCGACCCATTTCTTGACCAAGGCCATGGTCGCCGCAGTGTCGTAGAGGCGCGTCCCGCGGTAACAGGCTTGGACGCCGTAGCCGAAGTTCTGGACGAGATGGGCCTGGTAGGCGTCGAGATGCTCGGCCAGCGGCTCGAGGGTCGCCGCGGCGCCGCCGCCGTGATATTGGACGAGCGGGACGAAGGTCCAGCCCATGGACGGCGTCTTCTCCCAGGTCCCGTCGTAGAGGTTCTGGCGGCCGAGCATGATCTGCCGGTCGCGGGGGAGCGACCAGTTCACTTCGCGGTAGCCGATGCCGGTCTTGTTCGAGCCGGCCAAAAAATACCAGTCGGGGACGTTGAGATAGATGTTCCGCCCGCGGCACCATTGATAGAACTCGGTGATCGTTTTCCATTGGGTCCACTGCGAATCGTCCAAACCGCGGTGGCCGGGATGCTTGGTCGAGGCGCAGACGTCGCCGGGATACGATCCGTCGTGTTCGAGGATGTCGAAGCCCGTTTGTTCGAGGAAGCCGCGGAGGCGCTTGAAATAATCGATTCCCCAGGGGCTGCCGAGGCAGGGCGAGTTGCCGAAAATCGCCCCGCCGGTTTTCCCCGTCTTGGGATTGATGACATCGTCGGCCGGGCTGACGCGGCGGCTGGCCAGGAGCGAGTATCCGCCGATCTCGATGCCCTTGGCGTGGGCGTAATCGGCCAGCTCCTTCATTCGGGCGATATAGTTCGGCTCGACGCTCTCCATGTCCAAGCCGCTGCCGAAGCTGAGGATGATCATCTCGAATCCGACTTCGGCGCACTGGTCGACGGCCAGCTTGACGACGGCGGGATCCGTGGATTTAAGATGGAGGAAGATCGGATTTTCCGTGACCCAGGGCGAGAGAGTCCGGTACATCCGGCGCACGGCCAGTCCTTTGCGCTCGCGGTCGGTGGAATCGTAGAGGAGTTCGAACGTGCGGAAAGTCTCAAAAGTGGCGGAGGGTTCGATATTCACGTCCGGGCCGAGCGGCGGGCGAACCTCGAGCAAGCAGGGCGTTTTCAGCTCGTAGTTGACCTGGGAGGTGAAGCTAGGATCCTCGACCCAATGGACCGTGCGGTCAGCGGATTTCGGCGACATGCCCTTGAAGGCGTAGTCGCTGGCGATATGGATGTTGGGCCGGTCCCACTGGTCCATGCTGTCGACCGAGACTTCGGGTTCGATGACGGCCAGGTTTTCGCTGATGAACGAGTTCAGACGGATCGGCGTCGGGCCGCTGTTCGTGATGGTCAGCCACTTGGCGATCAGGGGGAGACCGTCGTAGATCTCGTAATGGACGTCGACGGCGAGGGCCTTGAGCTCGGGCGCGTCGTGCTTGAAATGAAGGATCAGGGATTTTCCCGGCGACGGCCAGGGCAGGTCCGGCGCCCAGCGTTTGCGCGCATAGGGGAAGCGGGCTTTGATCCCGCCTTTTTCGTATCCCGCGAACTGAAAGGCGTTCTTGTCGGACGTCATGTCGTTCAGCCACGGTCGGAGCAGATAGCCCTGGTCGGGCTGTCCGGTCAATCCGCCGACTGCAAATTTCCGGCCGTCGAATTCCAGGACCGCTTCGGGCCTCACTGCGCGGATGACCGCCTCGCCCGTCATCAGGTTCTGAAAATCGACGGTAGCGCAGTTCGGGGTCAGGCGGAACGTCCGGGCCACGAGCCTGTTCTCGATCACGATCGACGTACCGTCGTCGGCCGCCTTGATCTCGGCCTTGAAGGCTTCCGGCTTCAGGAGCCAGTCGGGACCGGCCTCGTCACGGGAGGACATGCACCGGATCGAAGACAGAGCCAGAGCGCCGAGGCAAGCGAGAAGGACACATTTCTTCATGGGACCCTCTTGAGGATGGACGGATGTTCATGACCCGTTTGATTCATACCAGAGCGTTCATAAAAGGTCAACCTGAAATTGCCGATAGAAATGGGAAGTCGCTGATTTTCTTGTCGTTGCGAGCGACCGAAGGGAGCGTGGCAATCTCCATGATAATCCCCCCCACACCCCCCTTTACTAAAGGGGGGAGAAGGGGGGATTAGCCACGTCGCTTCGCTCCTCGCGATGACAGGCTCTATCGGCAATTTCGGGGTCAACCTGAGGAGAGCGACGGATCGCCCAGTCTGATATAATATCCAAATGGAAAGCCCTGAGAGAGGAGGGCCGCATGGACATCATCGACCTCGAAGAAAAGCATCTCGATACGTATCTGGTCTGCCTCGAGGATTGGTCGGAAGACATCAAAGAATCGGGGAGCCACAAGAAACTTTGGTATCAGCGCATGAAGGACAAAGGGCTACGGGTCAAGATCGCCGTGGACGGGGACAAGGTCTGCGGCATGATCCAGTACGTGCCCATCGAGCACGCCTTCGCCGAAGGCCGGGAGGCCTATTTCGTCCACTGCATCTGGGTCCACGGCTATAAACAGGGCGTCGGCAATCACCAGAAGCGAGGGCTGGGCAAAGCCTTGCTCCGGGCGGCGGAGGAGGACGCGGCGGCGCTCGGCGCCAAGGGCATGGCGGCCTGGGGCGTCTCCCTGCCGTTTTTCATGAAGGCGTCGTGGTTTAAAAAACAGGGATATGTCAAGGTCGACAAGGCCGGCATCCAGGTCCTTTTGTGGAAGCCGTTCGCGAAGGATGCGGTCCGGCCGAAGTGGATCAAGGAGAAAAAGAGGCCCCGGGGCAAGGACGGGGCGGTCGCGGTCACGGCCTTCATCAACGGCTGGTGCCCGGCGATGAACATGACCTTCGAGCGGGCCAAGCGGGCGGCCGCGGAGTTCGGCGGCCAGGTCGAATTTAAGGAGATCTCCACCTTCGACCGCGGCGTTTTCCTGGACTGGGGGATCGCCGACGCCCTGTTCATCGATGGAAAGCAGGTCCGGACGGGCCCGCCGCCGTCCTTCGATAAGATCCGTAAGAAGATCGCCCGAAAGGCCAAGAGGCTCGAAAATTAGGTAGTCTCCTTCGCCGAAAATAAAGGCATGAAGATATTCGGAAGAAAGCTCGCTGTCGGCCATCTCGTCTATGACGATGGACGGGCGCGGATCGAGGCCGTGGTCGAATTGATCAAGGGCGGCTATAAGATCATGGGCACGGTCAAAGGCCGGCCGGGGACGATCGAGATCTTCCGCGCCGCCGCTCCCGGCGAATTCCTGGCCAACAATTGGCAGTCCTGGGGACCCCTGCAGAAGAGGACGGCCGGTCAAAAATTCGAGGGCCTCGAAGAGCGGATGAAGAACCAGGGCCGATTCGTCTTCACCCCGATTCCCGAGATCGCCCAAACGCGGCTCGTCAGCGACTATTTTTTCGCTTGGGAGGGAGGGCTTGCCGGATTCCTGACGTCGATGGTCGCCCATCCCTATTTCGTGATCGACGGCGGCGAGGTCGCCGGCTATCTCGAGTATTTCGATACGCCACTGGAGGACCCCGTTCCGCTGGAACCGTTCATCCTCCTGGAGGGACATCCGCTCGAACTGCTCTTCGAGGAATACGCGGTCCGGGCGGCGATCGAGAATAACGTCCGGGTGAATCCCTGGAACCCGGTCGGCTGGTCGAGCTGGTATCAGTATTTCACCGGCCTGCGAATGGCGGACATCGAGAAGAATCTCCGCCTCGCCCTCCAGAAATTCCCCTTCGAGGTCTTTCAGATCGATGACGGTTTCGAGTCGGACATCGGGGACTGGCTCAGCGCGAAGGACGGCTTCTGCCCGCTTCCCGACCTGGCCCGTCTCATCCGCGATCACGGTTATCATGCCGGGATCTGGGCGGCCCCGTTCAGCGCGGCCGAGACATCGGAGCTGTTCGCCCGGCATCCGGATTGGATGGTTTCGGACATCGGTTTGCCCAAGGTCTGTTTTCGCGGCTGGAAAAAGGACATCTATGCCCTGGACACCTCCAACCCCCGCGTCATGAACTGGCTCTACGAAACCTTCACCGCCCTGAAAAAGATGGGCTTCGACTACTTCAAGATCGATTTCGTTTTTTCGGCGGCCATGCCCGGGGTGAGGTCACGGCGGGTCAGCCCGGTCCAGGCCTATCGTCAGGGCTTGGACGTCATCCGGCAGGCGGTCGGGGACGCCTTCATCCTCGGCTGCGGCGCCCCGCTTCTCCCGTCGATCGGCTTCGTCGACGGGATGCGCGTCGGTGAGGACACCGCGCCGTTCTGGGATTCCTCTAAAACGCCTCTCCACGGCGTGAACGCCTATTATGCGCTCAGGAACCCCATCCTCCGCTCGTTCATGCACAAGAAGTGGTGGCTCAATGATCCCGACTGTCTTTTGCTCCGGCGCAGGGACATCGAGCTGACGGACAATGAGAAGGAATTGTACGCCCGAACGGCCGGCGCGCTCGACAACATGATCATCGAAAGCGATGACTTGGAGCTTGTGGACGAGTGGGGCCGGAACCTTCTCCAGGAAGCGGTCCGGCTCAGGGGCGGCCACGTCCGCGTGCGCGGTCTTATGAGCGATGACCTTTATGTCATCGATTCCTGGGGGGGACCATCCGGGATCTTCCGCTACGCGGCGAATCTTTCGGACCGGCCGAGGTCTTTGGACGGCCAAAATATCCCGTCCCGAACGGGCGTATTCATCAAGCCGTAAATTTATGAAGGGCTCTCTTCCATTAGTGTTGCGTCTCAATAACGGCTTTACAGTAATCCTGGAACTGTCATTCCCGCCCCTGCTTCCGCAGGGGTAAACTTGTCCCCACGAAAGTGGGGAGCGAGAATCCAGCCCGTTCGGCCAGTAACCTGGATCCCCGCCTCCGCGGGGATGACGAGAGGGACCGCGGGGATGACGAGAGGGACCGCGGGGATGACGAGAGGGACAGCGGGGATGACAAAGGCATGGCGCTTTTTCCCCGTCATTCCCGCAGGGGTAAACTTGTCCCCACGAAAGTCAAGGGACGAGCCTTCGAGGCGGAAGTGGACCCCCGGGCAAAGCCCGGGGCCCCGGCCGCCGTGGGGATCGGGAATCCAGACGTCGTTCCCACGTAGGTGGGAATCCAGGCCTTTTTAAGCTGGATTCCGGAACAAATCCGGAATGACAACATTGTAAAGTCATTGCTGATACGCCACGCTATGGACCAACGGTCCGTCGCCGTCGGCGTCAGGATGAGGCTGATGTGGTCGTCGCAGGTCTGGACGTAGAGCTTTCGGCCTCGATCGTCCGTGGCTTCGAAATAATTCTCCATCGGGCGCTTCACGTCCTTGTAAGCGGAGCTGCCGGCGAAGGCGGCGTGAACGGCCTGGAATCGTTGTCGGGCTTCGGCCGGCGTCGCGTAGCGGAGGATGAAGATCTTGAACTTGTCCTGTTCGGCCGCCAATCCCTCTTTGAAACGGAAGACGTCCTGCGGAAAAAAGGTGTGGATGTTGTTGAGCGCTAGGAGGCCGCGGAAATAGATGACCCGCGAGGCCGCCGCCCATTCTTTGGGGAGAATCTCCAGCAAGGACGGCCGGCTTCCCTTCAGGGGCATCCGAGCGTTCACCGCCCGGGCGATCTGGAGGAGACCCTGAACGCATTCCTCGCCGGCGTCGAACCCGGTCAGCGTCACGAGGCAGAGCCCTTTCCAGAAGTTGAGATAATAGTCCTCGAGGCGGGCCTCCTGTCCGATCCCGTAAGGCCGGCCCTTGGGCGTCGATTTGAAGGTGAACATGCCGAAGGCGCTCTCGGGGCCGGCCATCTCGAAGATCTCGAGGGTGATGGACCGGCCTTTTTTGTCCTGGTAGTCCTGGACGACGACCTGCTTGAATCCGTATTCGCGATAGATCTCGGCCCCTCCATCGATGTAGAGGAAGAGGTCGTCGCCCTTAAAATGCTGAAAGTCCGGCTTTGGCTCCCAGACCTGAAGGTCCCCGGCGGCGGGCAAAAAGGCGCGGAGATCAAGGGGTGACGGCGGGGGTGAGGTTTCCGGAGCTTTTTGGGCTTGCCCGGACATGACCATGAGGATCAGTCCTCCCGCGGAAAGGAGAATTCTCGCTCGTTTATCGGCTTTCATCTTAACGACTCATGGAGCGGCGGGATCGTGCCCGCGCCGTCCGATGCGCCTGAGCGGCGGGTGGGCGGGTCTCGGGCATGGGCGCAGCGGGCACGACCCGCCGGCCTCTTTTAGGCCTTGGCCTCGACCACCTTGACCTTGTTCAAGTCCATCTCGCCGAGCTTTCTCTCCCAGGCCTTCCGGATCTGGATGATCTCTTCGCCCTTCAAGCCCAGGACGGTCGCGCAGTACGCGTCGACCGCGACCCGGTCCACGCCGGCGATGATCTTGCCGGGCTTGATCAGTTCGCCGGGTCCCATGGGGCCGTTCGTCCGGATGATCTCCGTGGCGTCGACGATATTCAGCGCCGGCTTGATGACCGTGTTCAGATCGACGATGCAGGTCTCGAGGTGTTCGATGGCGACGGGGTCGGTCTGCCAGTTGGGCTTGTGGAATTGGCCGCGGTTGTTCGTCGGCGCGTTCAGGCCCATGAGGTTTTTCAGGGTGCCCGTGAATTTGGTCCCGGCATGGTCCTTGGTGATGGGCATGTTGATAAAGACGTCATAATTGTGGAACTCGTTCATCACCATGGCTTCCTTGAGGGCCGCGGCGTTCGTGACGGCAACGGTCTTGAAATTCGCGTCCTCGCGGGGGATGAGCTTCAGGACCGCCCCTTCCTCTTTAATGACCTGGGCCAATCCCGTGCCGTCCCAGTTCGGCTGGCCGAGGTAGCTGAGACAGGCGACCTCCCCGGCCCCGGCATTCTTGCACATCCTGATGACGGTCCGCAGGATCTCGGGCTTGGTGAACGTCCCGGGGTTCTTGCTCTGCACGTTCGGCAGCAGAACGACCCTGGCGTTCTTCGGCACGAACGATCCCATCCCCCCGACGAGTTCGACCGCCTTGGCCGTCATGGCGGCATGATCGGTGCCGGAGACGACCGCCACGTCGACGGCGGCCTTGGCCCAGGCGGCCTTGGGGCCGTCGGTCAGGCCGGACAGGAGGCGCTCGCCCAGAACGGCCGAAACGCCGAGCTTGGCGCCCTTGGACATGAACTCGCGTCGTCCGATCTTCGTCGCCATGATGATTCCCTCCTTTAGGATCTTGAAGGCTCCGGCCGGGGAGCCAAAGGTTATATAGTCCAGAACCATGGGTCTGTCAATATCGTCGATGGCGTTCTTCCATTTTGCGTGATTTGAGATAAGAGAAGATCCGGAATCGGCCGAAGCGACCATGGAGGAAGGCTCGGGGAAGAAGCTTGCTCCCTGGCGGAAATCTTAACGCCTGCTTCTTTCGGTTTTTTCGGCGGCGAGTACCTCACGCGAATTTCTAATTCGATCAACATGATTGTTGCTGACATCGCGGGGATGGGCTTGCCTGTGGAATTACGTTCGGGTATTCTCGCCGGCCGCAAAGCGCGGCTTCCCGAAAAAACCGAACCGCAGCGGCGAGATTTCCTTAGGGTCGCTGCGCCTTCTTCCCCCTCGCCCTTGAAGCGATTACTAAACGGCGTTAAAAACCCGAGTTGGGAGCGAGGCCGATTCCGGATCTTCTCCCCCCGTCAGAACTCCATGGCCAGCCCCAGGCGGAAACTGCGGGGGATCTGGAGCTCGTTGGCGTAGCGCCAGCCGCCGGAGAAAACGTATTCCGAAAGCTCGCTGCCGAAATCGAGCAGGTTGAAGACCGAAAGATCGGCCTCGACCTGCCATTGGAAGAGCCTGAACTTGTAGCGGAGCTGAACGCTCACGTCGGACAGGTAATCCTTGCGCGGGCCGCCTTTGCTCCCCAGCTCGTTCTCGGCCTTGATCGTCTTGTAATAGAATACGCGCTGGTCATGCCGTTGGACAGTCTGGATGAAGGCGAACGGGGTCCCGTCCCGGTATTTCAGATCGGCTCCCAAAAAAAGGCCTTTGGCCAGGAAGAACCCGAAGAAGACCTTCCCGAGATAAGCGCGGTCGCCGTCGAGCCTGCCGAAGGCGTTGATCAACGTGTTGGGATCGGCCTGGGACTCGCTCAGGATGCCGATGTCGTTGGCCCCAGCCCCGTTCCCGAAGGCAGTCCGGCCCATGCCGATATGGGCGAGGAAAGAGAAGGAGAAGAACCAGGTCGTATTCTGGCGGCTGTTGATCTGAAAGAGGAACTGGGCATAAAAAGGTTTCTTGGAGAACGTGTCGTTGGAGAGGACGTAGTCGCGATCGGGCGTGTCGTAAAAGAAGAGGTTCACCGAATCGACCTCCTCATAGAACCCGTAATCCTTCTTGAACCGGACCCAGTAATGGTCGTCGATCTTTTTGAACAGGCCTTTGAGGCTGAGGTTGAAGGCCTTTGAGAGGGGCGCGGTCAGGCTGGCCAGGAGTCTTCGTTTGACCGGGATCTTGAGATCCGCGGCGGGGGAGTGGAACCGTCCCCCCGTGGTGCCGAAAACCGGGCCTTCCTCGCCGGATTGATAGCGCAGATCGCCGTTCAGGTCGTTCCAATGATAGATGGTCCCCCAAGGCCGCCGGGTCTCCAGGAAGAGATTGACGTTTTCCCTCAGTTCGTACGGCATTTGTTCATAGGAGATGAGGATCTCCGGATTCTTGAACAGGACAACGCCCAGGTCGAAACCGGGGACCGTGAACGACAGGTCGTTCGCTCCGTTCTGGAAGCGGGCTTGGGAATGCTGAACGAGGATCTTGGCCTGCAAGGCGGACTGCGAGCTCAGCGCCAAGCTCAGCAAGGCTCCGGCTTTGAATTCCAGATTGGTGTTCCGGTAAGGCTGGCCTGGAGACCAGATGATCACGAGTTCGGGCGTTTTATCGAAGCTCAAAGAATTGAAATCCGGCGCCCATTCCGTTCCGTTCAGGACGGCGAGCTTGGCTTCGGAAAAAAGATCGATCCCCGTTTTACGGTCCTTCTCCGCGGACAGAAGGGTCGCGTTCAGATTCAGGCGATAGATGTCGGCGGTGAACGAACCGGACTTTTCGAAGGGGAACATCCCTTCGCCGTCGTTGTCTTTCAGGTCCTTGAGGAAGTTCGGGGCGTTCGGGGTCAGCGTCTCAATCTCCCGGAGAAAGGACAGGTCCAGCGACCAGAGTCTTTGTTTCAGGCGCAGGCCGGCGAAATAGGATTGCCGGTCCTTGGACCGGGTCTCTTGGGGATACCGGCCGAGTTCGGCGAGGTCATGGTCCCGGGAGAAGCCGTTGGCCCCCCCGGTCAGGAAGAGCGAGCCCTCCTTGAACCGCTGCTCATAGGCCGCGCTCAGAAGCAGACTTTTTCCCCGCTCCCTGAACGTCCGATCGATCTCGTTGAAGTCGTTGAACTCTCTCCGCTTATCGAACGCGGTCAGGGCCAAAGAGAGGGCTGACGATTTTCTCTTGATGACATAGAGAAAATCCAGATCATAATCGGAAAGGATTTTGCGCCGCTCCGTGGACAGGACCTCGTTCCTTTTGTCGCTGGTCGCGTGAGGGTCGACGAAGGTCTTAGCCCAGGGAACGTATCCGCCGAGGCCGGATCCGGCCGTCGAAAAGCGGATCCTGGAGAAGCTCCGATCCCAGGACCCCGATAGAAAATGAAAGCCCTGGTCCCGGGCCATCGGGGTCTCTCCCCGAAGTTCGAACCGGGGAGCCGCGGAGAAGGGCGGGAGAAAGCCGGGCGATCCGTCGTCCAGGGCCGAGTTGATCTTGAATCCCTCATAGGACCAGTTGAACTGGTTAAAAGGATCCCCCTCGTAATAGACACGCGGGGAATCGATGAGGGAGAATCCGTTGCTTTCCTCGATGAGGAACGTGGCGTCGGGAGCATAATTCTCGAGAAACGTGGGATAAAAAGCGGCCCCCGGAAGCAAGCGGGTGAGAAAGCCGGAAAAGCTGAAGGCATTCCGGCGATAAGTGATATCTTCCTCGGCGGCCAGGGCGGCGGCCAGAGAAAGGAGGAAGATCGCGGTCAAAGCGGAGATTTTCTTCATTATCCAGTCAGTGCGGAAGACAGAGCCCTATTTCCCCGAATCTCTTCATGGAAATCCATTTTAAGTTGCCTGAAAATAACATAGGGGATTCTATTAGTCAAGGCAGAGGCGGCCGTCGGCCGACGCCCTTTACTTATCCCCTTCCTTTATTTTTATGAGGTTATGTCGGAGTCGTGGACTGACTCGGCCGCCTCATGAAGGACTGCGAAGCGCTGCTCTCATGGCGGCCGCTCCGGCCGTCCCTTTTCGCGAATTTCGCTGGAATTGACATCGCCGAGCGGCCGAGAGTATATTCCCGGCGGGGTCAAACGGGGAGCTTCATCGGCCAGAGCGGGAATTCGTGGCGTCGCGGAAAAAGCAAATTCCTTCATCTACTGGAAAGCGCCTGATATTGCTTTCCTTCATGAATTATGATTGACTTTTCATGATTATTGTCCTATCTTGCTGGGGGAGGATAAATTCATGGCCATACTCCAAGTCCGCGAGGTCGACGATCGGTTGTACTCTTTGCTCAAGGCTAAAGCCAAAAAGGAAAACCGATCTCTAAGCCAGGAAGTCATTTCCATCCTCGAGAATTATTTGTCCAATCCGGTGACGTTCAACAGGAATCCGACCAGAGAATTTCTTTCCTTGGCGGAGGCTTGGAGCGACGATAGAACGGCGGAGGAAATCATCGGTCGAATCAGGCGGAGTCGAAAGAACAGCAAGAGATTCGAGGCGGGAAATGTCTTATTTGATTGACACGGATATCCTGATCTACAGCCTGAAGGGCCATGAAATCGTCCAGAAACGCTTTATCGAAAACGAAAAGATTCCCAAGTCGATTTCCGTCATGACTTATGGAGAACTGTTATATGGGGCCAAGAAATCGACAAACAGCGAAAAAAATCTGGCCGTCGTCTACCGAATCAAGGAGCTTTTTCCGATTATCGATGTCGATAAAGCCGTGATGGAAACGTTCAGCGATCTCAAAGTCAAAATGCAGAAGACCGGGACAGTCATCGACGACCTGGATTTATTGATCGCGGCGACCGCTTTGACCATGAATTTTATCCTGGTCACAAATAATGAAAAACATTTCCGAAAAATCGCCGGATTGAGGCTGGAGAATTGGAGTAAAGAATAACAGATCCTCCCATGGAATAGCCATGAGCGAACACGTCGCGGCTGCCCAATCTCCTCTTGAGAAATCCCGGAGCGAAAACGCGCTCCGCAAGCTCGACCGCATGGCCAAGGCCCTTCGTCACCAAGAGCCGGACCGGGTTCCGATCAGCGATTTCTTCTGGGCCGGGTTCCTTCGGCGGTGGCGCCGCGAACTCGGCCTCACGCCGGCTTCAATGTCCACGGCGGCATATTCCGTGATGAAGGCCATGACCTTACCGGCCGCGTCGTGGCCCTGTCGGTAGCCGACCTTGCCCTCGGGCTCTAAAAAAGCGAGCCTCTCCAACGACAAGACCGCCCGGATCATGTCCTTCCCCACCCGTGCGGAATTCTTCAACGTTTTCCGAAAGGCGGGAGTTCAGGGATCGTCCATCGATTTCCTGATTTGCGCGGTCGCGGCGAAGGAGACTTGGCCGATTTTTACGACCGAACGCGATTTCGACATAGACCGGCGTCATTGGCCGATCCGGATCGTTTGATTTTCTTGTCGTTGCGAGCGACCGAAGGGAGCGTGGCAACCCATTCCGGTCATTGCGAGGCCGGCACTGCCGGCCGTGGCAATCCGACTACGCCGGATCGCCACGTCGCTTCGTTCCTGGCGATGACAGGTTCTATCGGCAATTTCGGGTTTCAGTCTCCGATAAGCGTCATCGCAGAGGCGGCCGTCTGTGGCCGCCCTTTACTTATCCCCTTCCTTCCTTTATTATTATAAAGTTATGTCGGAGTTGTCATGATTCGATCTACAACCATCGTTTGCGTCCGGCACAAGGGACGCCTGGCCATTGCCGGTGACGGCCAGGTGACCATGGGCCAGACCATCCTGAAACAGACGGCCAAGAAGATCCGCCGCCTACACAAGAACCAGGTCTTGGCAGGCTTCGCCGGGGCTACCTCGGACTCCTTCGCCCTGTTCGCCCGCTTCGAAGGCAAACTCGAGGAATATAAGGGCAACTTGTCGCGGGCGGCCATCGAGCTGGCCAAGGATTGGCGCCTGGACCGAGCCCTCCGCCGTCTCGAAGCGCTGATGATCGTGGCCGATAAGGACAGTTCGTTCCTCATCTCGGGAACGGGCGACGTGGTCGAACCGGACGACGGCATCATCGCTATCGGCTCCGGCGGACCTTACGCCCTGGCCGCGGCGCGGGCGCTCCTCAAGCATACGGACCTGTCCGCGAAAGACATCGCCCTGGAAGCCATGAAGATCAGCGCCGGTATCTGTGTTTACACGAACGATGAGATCGTCGTCGAGGAACTGTGAATGGCCATCCCGCTGCCCCGGAGTTTCGAACGGCACGACGACAAGCCCAAGGACCGGGACACCGAGCTCACTCCGCAGGAGATCGTCGCCGAGCTCGATAAATACATCATCGGCCAGAAGGCGGCCAAAAAGGCCGTGGCCATCGCTCTCCGCAACCGCTACCGGAGGCGAAGGGTCCCCCCCGACCTGGCCGATGAAATCGCGCCGAAGAACATCCTGATGATCGGTCCCACGGGGGTGGGCAAGACCGAGATCTCGCGCCGCCTGGCCAAACTGACCTCCTCGCCCTTCCTCAAGATCGAGGCCAGCAAGTTCACCGAGGTCGGATATGTCGGCCGGGACGTCGAATCCATCGTCCGGGACCTGGTCCGCATGGGCGTGGACATGGTCCGGCAGGAGAAGATCGAGGAGGTCAAAGAGAAGGCGGCGACGAACGTCGAGGAACGGCTCCTCGACATTCTCCTCCCGCCTCTCAAGCGCCGCGATGAGTCCACGACCGAGGAGGATCTTCAGCGGTTCCAAGAAACCCGGGAGAAGCTCCGCCGTCAGCTCCGTGACGGCCTTCTCGAGGACCGTCCGGTCGAGGTTGAAGTGAAAGAAAGATCCTCCGCTCCGTTCGAGATCTTCTCGAACGCCGGCATGGAGGACATCGGCATCCAGATCCAAGAGATCATGCCCGGTCTGCTGGGGGGCAAAGCGAAACGGCGCAAGGTCAAGCTGCGCGAAGCCCGCGAATACCTGCTCGACGAGGAGCAGGGGAGGCTGATCGACATGGACCAGGTGGCCCGCCAGGCCATCGAGCGCGTCGAGCATTCGGGCATCGTCTTCCTGGACGAGCTGGACAAGATCGCCGGCCGGGAGACGGGCCACGGCCCCGAGGTCAGCCGCGAAGGGGTCCAGCGGGACCTGCTCCCGATCGTCGAAGGGACGACCGTCAACACGCGCTACGGCCTGGTCAAGACCGACCATGTCCTCTTCATCGGCGCCGGCGCCTTCAATGTCGCGAAACCGTCCGACCTCATTCCCGAGCTCCAAGGCCGGTTCCCGATCCGCGTCGAGCTGGCCTCTCTCAACAAGGACGACTTCGTCCGCATCCTGACCGAACCCGAGAACGCCCTGCTCAAACAGTACGCTGCGCTGCTGGCGACCGAGGAGGTCAAGGTCGAGTTCACGGCGGACGCGATCGACGAGATCGCCCAGGTCGCCGAGGACGTCAACCGCGAAGCCGAGGACATCGGCGCCCGCCGCCTCTATACAATCCTGGAAAAAGTGATGGAAGAGATCTCGTTCAAGGCGCCCAACGTCAAGATCAGGGGCATGGTCATCGACCGTCCGTATGTCCAGGACCAGCTCAAAGACATCATCAAGGACCAAGACCTGAGGCGTTTCATCCTTTGATGAAAAGAACGGGGTTTTTTGTCTTCCTGGCGCTGGCCGTCTCCCTGGTCCCGGCCTGCGGGCGGAAAGGCCCGCTGCAGATGCCGCTCGTCCTCGTCCCGCAGAAGGTGGACACGCTGAAAGCGTTCCAGCGCGGGAACCAGGTCCTCCTCGAATGGGCTAATCCGGAGACCTATATCGACGGGCGAGCCTTGACCGGCCTGTCGGACATCGAGGTCTGGGTCCACGAGATCCGGGACCAGTCCAAGTCGAAGGAGAAAGCGCCGGCCGCGGATGAATTCGGGTCCAAGGGCCGCTGTGTCGCGGTCCTCTTCCAAACGGAGAAACCGGCGCCCAGAGACAGAACCAGAGAAAACGCCCGAGCGGCCGTCGTCCCGGCGAAGAAAAAAAGCCCTGGGGCCAAAGGGCTCATTTATGAATATGGTTTATCCGAGAAAGAGCTCAAGGACGTCAAGCTCGTCTTCGCCCTGAGAGTGCGGGATGAGCGGCGGAAGCGATTTTCCGATTTTTCCGATCCGGTCGCCATCGTCCCGCAGCCCCTGCCGATCCCGCCATCGGACCTCCGGTCAGAGGTCTTCGCCGACCGGGTCGAGCTCCGCTGGACGGCCCCGGCCTCGAACATCGACGGCTCAAAACCGGTTTTGACCAAGGGGTATAACATTTACCGGCAGGATAAGGCGGGGGCGGTCCTCCGGCTGAACGCGGCCCTCGTCGGAGAAACCGCGTTCGCCGACAAGGGAGCGATGTTCGGACAGGCTTACCGCTATCTCGTCCGGGCGTCGGCCACGGCCGCGGAGCCTTTTATCGAAAGCGGGGATTCGCCGGCGGTGGATGTCCTTCCCAAGGACGTTTTTCCGCCCGCCGTTCCCACGGGATTGAGCGCCGCGACCGGGCCGGAGTTCATCACCCTGATCTGGGACGCCAATAAAGACAAGGACCTCGCCGGATACCACGTCTGGCGGAAGGATGAGGGACAGGCCGATTTCGTCCTCATGACGGGCCCGATTCTCCTCCAGAACACATATACCGACCGGACGATTGAAAAGGGCAAAGGCTATGGATATGCTATAACCGCGGTCGACGCGCTGGGGAATGAAAGCGCCCGGTCGGCCTCCGTTTCGGAGATCATCAAGGAGCCATGAGGTTGAAGATATTTCGATTTCGGCACGAGGGCGTCATCCGCCACGGAGTTTTGAAGGAGGAGAACCTCTTTCCCGTCACGGGGTCGATCTTCGAGGAGTTTGCCGTGGAGGACGCGCCCATCCCGGTCGGCGAGGTGAAGCTGCTCCCGCCGGTCGAGCCGTCCAAGATCGTGGCCGTCGGCCGCAACTACAAAGACCACGCCGCCGAGATGGGCAACCCGCTGCCCGCGGAACCGCTTCTCTTCCTCAAACCGCCGACCGCGGTCATCGGCCCCCATGACTCGATCATTTATCCCAAGATGTCGAGCCGGGTCGATTTCGAAGGGGAACTCGCGGTGATCATCAAGAAGAAGGCCTTTATGCTCGAGGCCGGAGCGCCGGTCGACGATTATGTCCTCGGCTACACCTGTTTGAACGACGTGACGGCCCGCGACCTCCAGGAGAAGGACAAGCAGTTCACCCGGGCCAAGTCCTTCGACACGTTCGCGCCCATGGGTCCGTGCATCGCCACCGGTCTCGATCCGTCGGCCCTGGAGATTAAAACGTTCCTCAACGGCAAGCTGCGGCAGTCGTCCCATACGAGGCACCTCATCTTCCCCGTTCCAGTCCTCGTCTGGTTCATCTCCAATATCATGACCCTCCTGCCCGGCGACGTCATCTCTACCGGAACGCCGTCCGGCGTCGGACCGATGCAGCCGGGCGACCGGGTCGACGTCCAGATCGAGGGGATCGGGACGCTCTCGAACCAGGTCCTGATAATCACTTAGGGAGGCGACCATGAAGTTCTTTCTCGATACAGCGAACCTGAAGGAGATCCGCGACGTGGCCGGTTGGGGCATTCTGGACGGCGTCACGACCAATCCATCGCTCCTGGCCAAGGAAGGCCTGACGTTCGAGCACCTGATTCGGGAGATCACGACCATTGTGACCGGACCCGTAAGCGTCGAGTGCGTCTCGGAGACCGCCCCCGAGATCATCAAGGAGGGCCGCGCGCTGGCCAAGCTCGCGCCCAATATCGCGGTCAAGATCCCCATCACCCTCGAAGGCTTGCGGGCCATCAAGGTCCTCTCCGGGGAAGGGACCATGGTCAATACGACGCTCATCTTTTCGGCCAGCCAAGCCCTTCTGGCGGCCAAGGCCGGAGCGAAGTTCGTCAGCCCTTTCATCGGCCGCCTGGACGACATTTCTGAGGAGGGGATGGGTCTGATCGAAGAGATCGTCACGATCTTCGACAACTACCGGTTCACCACCGAGGTCATCGTCGCCAGCATCCGCCATCCGCGGCACGTCGTGGACGCCGCGCTCCTGGGGGCCGACATCTGCACGATCCCCTTCGCGGTCATCGACAAGCTGGTCAAACATCCGCTGACCGACCTCGGCATCGAGCGGTTCCTGGCGGATTGGGGCAAGGTCAAAAAATCGGGATGACGGACGCCCTCCGAGGGCGGATGGACGATGAAGAAAACGAGACGGCTTCGATCCCTTCTGGTCTTTTCAGCCCTGATCGCCGTGCTCGTCGGGCTCGGATTCGGCCTGCGGCTGCTCGTCCTTCGCCAGATTCGAGCGAGCCTTGGGCCGTCGCTGAATTACGCCCGGATCCGCCTCACGGTTATTCCGCCCTCCGTCGTGATCGAGGACGTTAGGTCGGTCACGTCCTCGCCGTTCTTTACGGCGGACAGGATCACGGTCCGCTTCTCCTACGGGACGCTGCTTCGCCGCGACAAATCCTTCCGGGTCTTGATCGAACAGCCAGTGCTGAGGGTCTACGATTCCTCGCCGGCCGGGGCGAAAGGGGCCCTCAAGCAGAGCATCTCTCTGCCATTCACCATCGAGAACGGCATCGTCCGCGGCGCGGAGATCCATTACTATGGGCAAGGGGCGAGCCTGTCCGCCCGGAACGTCCGGGCTGTTTTCCGGGGGAAGAAG
>Ga0315288_10002827_pt1 | contig 22277 bp, 32 predicted proteins | sample YL17G11_20_MG_FD_203454 | JGI IMG/M metagenome (GOLD analysis project Ga0315288, IMG submission 203454) | Sediment microbial communities from Yellowstone Lake, YNP, Wyoming, USA - YL17G11_20 | ecosystem: Environmental > Aquatic > Freshwater > Lake > Sediment | place: USA: Wyoming | collected...
CCCTAGAGGCCCCATCCAGGGGGTGGGGAACCGTTCTCAAAATGTATCCTTTTCGGAACAGCCCCCTAGTAGGTCTTAAGCGGTTTCCCCCCATACTCTCCTAGAGGTAAATATAACTTCCAGCCAAAAAAGCATTTCCCACAAATCAACATTATTTTGCACGAATGGACATTAAGTATAACACATTCTTATACTTTCTAAAACTCTTTTAGAAATAATACCATCACAGTAACCCAGATGCATACATTCGTAGTAAGGCTTATAAGTCTTATAGATGTTATAAGTCTTATATGTATCCAGGGCAGGGGCAGGGAGGCCAGGATGGAGATGCAACCCAAAGCACTTATCAAAACCTTGAGTTCCTAATCAACTACAGAATCAACAGGATGCTTGATGCGGAGGAGAAGGAGGACTGGTGGAAGTATTTCGTCAACTTCAAATTCCTCTTCCAGCGGCTCCTAATCTTTATGGAGGACAGGGACCGCATGAACGCGGAATGCGAATGGCGGCTTTTGTTTTATAACATCAAACTCTTGCGGAAGGATGCATCCCTCAATGACACCACTAGAAGGGAAAAAACCCTGAAGCTGCAGAAGGAGTTTGCTGACTCGCACATGGCGGGGGTTTACCTTTTGTTCCCCAAGGCCGGGCTGGCAAAGATAAAGGAGGATGGGGAGATAGACTTTTCCAAGATGAGCTGGGAGGCCCTCTCAATGTTTGTGAGGAGCACCACGGGAAACCCGAGCGCGACAAAGCGTTCGGTAGACAAGGACGAAAGACTGGCTGAGAAACATGAGCGAAGAATTGCAGAAGGCCCTGGCGGTGACGATACTGAAGGGAGCGAAGGGGGAGGAGGAGAAGCTCCAACTCCTGGAGTCCCTGAAGACGATGCCGCTGGAGGAGATGACGACGCTATACAAGGAAAGGAAGATGGCGGTTGACATCCCCGAGGACATCAGGGCCAAGTATCCACCGGAGATTTTTGCCAATGACCCAGAGGAAATGTTCGCCCCCATGTATGCGTTTGACTTCCGGAAGGGGGACTCATTCTACTACAAGTCCGGGCTGAGCAAGAAGAACATCCTCGGCATGATATTCATCAAGCACCTTTACGACGTTACGCACAAGGATGGAATGTCCCTCCTTATGACGGTGGACGGGAGACATCGTTCTGGGAAAAGCCGGATGTGGGTGACGATATGCGCCCTGCTGGACAGGGGATTCCTCAAGGACATGGAGAAGCGGGTAGTGACAAACGCCGAGGTTCTCCTTAATCTTGTGAACGAGCTGGACATCAAGAAAATCTCCCACCCGTGCATAATCGTTGACGAGGCGGGGAACGCCCTGAACTCCGGGGACTGGTATGAGAAGATGCAGAAGGCCATCATCAAGACGCTGACTGTGATCGGCTATCTCCATCCGACGATAATCTTCATCACGACGAACAGCGACCTCATCCTATCCGGGGTGAGGAAGCAGGCCCACATGTATGTGCGGGTGGACCGATACGACAACAAGCATTGCGTTGCGACTATTTACCACCTGAAGGTCAATCCAATAAACCGGAAGCAGTTCTACAAGCGTCCAAGGATCAGGCTGGACAGGGACCGCTACATCCTGGCCAGATTATATTTTCCTCTCCCGCCGGTTTGGATAGATGAACGCTACAGGCTTTTCGAGGAGGCCATGAAGCCCCGGCTGCTGAGGGAAATCCACGACGACGTTATGAAGGCGGATGTGAAGGAACTCAAGCAGATGTTCGACCACGAGAAGGCGGCCGACATCGTAGCCAAGAACTTCCCGAACTTCCAGAACGAGAGGCAGAGGAAGCTGGCCGGCAGGGGCGACCTGAAGGTGGATTCCAATTACATCAAGGCGAAGCTGAAATGTTCAAAATCCGACGCCGACCTTGTGAAGGACATGGCGGAGCGGAAGATGAGGGATGAGAAAAATGAGACTGGAAAAGGAGATGATGGCAAAGGAGGAGTGGGTGCTGAGGTTCAACGAGAAGTTTGCGATACCGATTAGGGAGTGTGTCCTGATAGTGCTGATATGCGCCCTGTTCGCAGATGCGTTCAACAACGGCTCCCTGTTCGCCTCCAACCTGGTTGCGAACTCGGCATACATGTCGGACCACGGGATATGGGACAAGGAGAACCACGTCTGGCAGAAATGCTACCTGCAGGCCGACGGGAACAAGCTGGTGTATGAATGCCAGAACAAAACCGGCTTCAGCATAAACGATCCAAGCCCGTATGACAACACGACACAGATAACCCCATTCGTAGCTTATAGGTAAAGATTAGAGGGGAGGGAAAATCCAGGTGAACCGGAAAACCCTCCCCTTTGCCCGGACAGCGACCAAGCCACCGGACACCACTCTATGACAGACAAGGCGTTTACATCCTTCTAATTTAAATATGTTCTTGTCTCATATTGCTCGTGCCAAGATGGCTATCATAGAACGTGCAAGCGGGGGGGTTGTAACAACGACGAATACCAAGACTGGGGTGTCCGCCACCGAGTCTGGGTATGGGAAAACGCCAGCTGAATCAACCATTAAGACACCTGACTCCTCCGCATCTACTCCTTCTGATTCCTCTCCGAGAGATAGCCGCCATGCGATGACATATGCCGAAAGGAACGCGGAAGCCATCGCCGCAAGGGAGGCGTATAAGGCAGCAACCGGGGAATCGGTATCAGGCTCAAGAGAGCTTCTCCAGGGGCGTGTGCTAGCCGGGCAACCAGTAGAGCAGTATTCCCTGAGCAAAGGGGGTGAGCTTAGGGATGCTCTCACTGGGCAGGTGATAGGGCAGAACGTTTACGGTTTTGTAACAAACCCGAATGAGGGCCTCAAGCAGATAACCTACAAGCAGACCTACGCCGGCCCGAGGGAACGGGAATACTCGACATTCACCCCGAAAGGCCAGCTTGTCTCATTTGAGAACAGGGAACTCTTCTACTCAACGGACCCTTCCGCGTTGGGAGGGCTTTACATGAAGGAGGGAGAAACCCAGCGGCAATTCGACGCGAGGCTGGGAAGCGACATAGCGACGGCGAAGGAAGCCGGGTTTTATACGAATGTCCCCGAGGAGCTTCTGCCCCAGACTGACTGGTATTATAAGCAGGCTGAAAAGGAGGCTAGGCTGAAAGGAGCAACGGCGTTGGCGTCATCTCTGGAGCAGGAGCTTGGGGAATATCTTACCTTCAAGGAGATAGAGGGCGGATGGGAGGTTTCCGTCCTGGAGGGCGGAAGGGCGAGCGTCACCCCGACGGTGGAGCGTGCGATACAGCAATACCTCGGGGTGGACACATACGCCGAGGTCTCAAGCCCGGAGTATGGGGTTTTCGTGATAAAGCAGAAGGCCCCGAGTTCCGTTGAATATAAGACGAGCAAGGAGTTCGGGGAGACCTTCTCAAAAGACGCACCCGCGTTCCTAACGTTTACAGATGGTTACGAACTCGCGTTGCAACTGCAAAGCGGCAAAATGATTAAGACTTCTGAATTGACTGCTGGGCAGAAGGAAGCCTTCAAGGATTACTTCGGCAAGGACATAAAAACCATAGAGCAGATGGCAAATGAGCAGATACTTAGCATACGGGAAAAAGAGACCGGGGTAGGGATGTCTTATGATACCGGGGTGAGAGTGGAGGAAGTTGGCGGAAGGCTGATGTTGACTGGATATATGGAACCACTCACATTCACAAAAACAACTGAAACTTCGGTATTTATGGATCTGGACCAGGCCCTAAGCGGAGAAAAACTTCCGCAAAGTCGGCAACAGACTGAGTTGGAAAAACTTGAAGGAAGAATAAGCGTATGGGACAAGAAAATAGATGACGTTACCAAAGCGGCTTGGGGAAACTTTGAAAGCCCAGATTACACAGGGATACCCCATGAGAAGGAAATGCTGGATATGCTTGGGCGATTCAACCCATTGTCTCCGTTAACAAATCCAGTAATTGAAGGGATGACTGGGGTAAAGGACCCAATATTTGGAATTGACATAAAGCGAACTGCTCAATACATGCCGCAACGGCTGATAGTGGATACATCTAAGGGGGCCGCAAGGCTTGGAGAGATGTTCCTTACAGAAGCTACCTCGTATGGGATGCCAACCCTATCTTACGAAACAAATCCATTAGGGGCATACTCATTTGGAAAATTCAATTATGGACAACAGCAGGCCCCATATCAGTTGATGGCGAAATATCCGCTTGAGACCGCAATAGGGATTTCTGCAATTCTTCTGCCAGGAATTGGGAGACTTGGCGCGACTGCGATTGGCTCCAGTTCCGCCACCATCAGCACGATAGGGACAATAGCGACCGGAGTAAGCCGGGTTGGGGGCGTAATCCTCCCGCTTGGGATAGCCGGCGGCATGACATACACCGAAATGGAGAGGGGATTCTCGCTTCCAGAATCAATAGCAAGGGGCGCAGGGACCATTGGATTTGCGTATCTGCTTGGGGAAATATTGACTCATCCAGCACCAAAACCAGGGGTTGATGCGACCACAGGCCCAAAGCCAGGGCAGATAGACATAACTGCGAAGCCATATGCAGAAGTCCGCCCAGGTGCTCCAGGGGTAGTTGCTTCAGAGTATGCTTCGGTGTCAGCAAGAGCGGTGGATATAGCACCTAGGGCTTGGGCGGACATTAGCAGGCCTTTCTTCAAAACAGTGGAGAAACCCGTCCCTGAAATTCCGCAGCCAACCGTGAGAGGCACAACCGTTCCAGAACTCACTCGTGCTCCGTATGCCGTGATAGAAAGGAAACCAACCTATGCGCCACTAAAAGCGAAGCCATATGCACAATACCAAGGAGCAGAGATAACCCGAGAAGGTCCTTACCGTATTGTGGGTGGCTTAACATCAGAGCAAAAAGCAACTCTTGAGAACATAAGGTCCCTAAGGTCCTTGCCCTCCATTGAACAAACAATACAAATGGATGTAGTTCGCGGGGCAGAGGAATTTAACACAATGTTTCAGAAAAAGAAGATTGCAGACGACCTAGCCAGGATGGGGCTTACGGAAGAACAGATAAACAAACCCGGACTTACGATAAAACAGGAAGGGATGCCAGAAGTGTTGAATTGGGAGGATATTGAACTGAAGCTGGCAAGGTCAAAAAGAACTTCTGTAAGCGAAGAGGAAGCAATGAAGAATTCGCAACTCATATTCGGGGAGGGGCTTGCAGAAGGTGAAGCAGTCATAACCGCCGAAGAAGCATTAAGATTTGTCCAGCCAAGGAAGACTACTGGAGGAATTGATGTTGGCGTGATAAAAGAGAAATCACCACCCGGCAGGTATGCTCCGATAGATTACAAGAAGTATGCCAATTATCCGGGGTCCGAGATAACAAGAGAAGGCCCATTCCGCGTTGTCGGAAAATTGACAGCCGAGCAAAAAGCAAACCTAGAAGAGATGAGAAGGTTCAGAAGCATAACCGAGGGAGCAGAAGATAACTACGTGCCTTCAGTTCCATTCGAAGAGATTATGGCAAAATCACGCGCTGCAAAAAAGGCATACCTACGCGGCGAAGCAACAGACGAGCCAGTTGTTATTGACTTACGCGAGATGGAACAAACCAAAGCGATGAATATATTCCGTGATTTTGAAGAGAGGTATATGCAGAAAGGGGACAGAACCAGCGAGGCTTGGGCACTCCCGACGCAAACAACCGACACGATGCAATACAAATACTTTGATATAGCCTCAAAGAAGTGGAGGACTGGTTATATCGAAGATCCGTTGACTACACGGGCATTGCAGGAAACAATAGCAAAACTCAATGAAAAACCAAAACCAGAAGTCTTACAGCCAACAACAGGATATGAACCAAACATTCCTGGGACAACACTATCTGAACGAGAGATAGAAAGCATACTTGCATTATATAAGACAGGAAAAACGACTATGAAGGGACTTGGCGAAAGAAAGGTTGTCTTTGGATTTAAGGATATAATCAAAGAAGAAAAGCCAAGCGGGGGGGTTGAGGTAAAAACCTCCCAAGGCCAGGTCCAGGTCCAGCTTGTGAAGACAGAAACAAAACCGGTAACGGTCACAGAAACTAAACCTCTGGAATTTGTTAAACTTGAGAAGATACTAACTGATGCAAAAGTGATAACAGACACCAAGGCGACCTTGTTTGAAAGGATGGAATCATACAACCCTATCAAGCCAAAGGTGAAAGTCATAACCGAAACCGAGACTGGCTATGGGCATATGGTCTTAGTCACAGAGGAACAAAAGCAGTTGTTCTCTGGAACCCTGTTGGGAGGCTTGACCGGGGGCGCGCAGATATTCAAGCCGATACAGATTACCGGGGAAGCAACGGAGGTGGCCGGAGCACTCAAGCTGGGGACCATCCAGACCGAGATAACGCGGCAGGTGGAGCTTCAGGACATTTCATTGGCTTTGAAGCAGGTTACTGCGCAGGTCCAGATACAGCCGCAACTGCAAATCCAGCCACAGCTTACATTGACCAAGCAGAGAACGGGAACCCCAACACCAACCTTCACGGCTGAGATAGAGATACCGCCGCCAACACCTGAGCCGACACCAGGGCGTGGTGGCGGAGGGGAACTGAAGATGATAAGGGAGTTTGAGATAAAGCTCCCGTTCCTTTTCCCGCTTGGCGGCGGGAAGGAGGAAAGGAAAAAGAAGAAGTCGCCGCTTAGGTTTACTGGAAAGGTCAGGGGGAAGAAATCCCTTTACTCCGATTTACTTTCAGTAGCACAGACCGAACTTGGGGTTGGGGCAGGCAAAGCCCGCCACCCGAGCCTCCGCAAGCACCCGGAACTCTGGAAGGGGGAATCAACAGGAAGGATACCAACGGCACAAATGCTCAACATGGGAGGCGCGGGGAACGCACTTAAATCTATCCGAAGCAACCTATTTGGGAAGATGAAAAAGGTGAAATACATATGATGATGAGGAACTTGGAAAGGGGAAGCGGCTCAAGCCGGGGGCAGATCACAATCGTGAATCTGATTATGCTTATCATAACGCTGTTCCTGTATTTCGTTTTCGTCCCGATACTCCAGCCGTTCATAGACTCCACCATAACCTACATGGAGACGAACACCACGAACCCGTATACGCCTTACGTCGCCATCTTCCTGAACATGATTCCGTTCTTCCTGCTGCTGATGATAGTGATGACCGGGTTCAACTACGCCATTCCGAGAAGGGAGGGAGGGTGATGCCGCTCACAAAGGGGACGAGGAAGATGAAGAAGAACCTCATAGAGGAATACGGCCCCGAGAAGGGGAGGAGGATTTTCTATGCCATGGAGCATAAAAGAAAGAGGTAAGTATCTCACGGAGTTCCACAAGGAACGGCTTGAGCATCCGACGCTCCCGAACAGGAGCATAGACATAATAGTCAAGGACCACATGAGGAAGATGAGGAGATGAGTTACAACCGGGCAACCCTGTTCGCATTCCTCTTTATCCTAATATTAGGGATGGGGTTCGCCCAGGTCAGCACAGGCTCGGTTTCCTATGAGCGCGAGAACAAGGCCGTCCTGTCCGACATGTATGGGAGAGTGGCGAGCGTGGAACTCACCAACACCTACACCAAAGTCGGTTCGGAGATGTATCTCTCCGATTGCGGTCTAACAACCTGCTACTTAACTCTTGTAATTACCCCAGACGCGCCTATGGATGCCCGGACAATAACCGGGCGGGTGGCCGGAGGTTCGGCTTCCTATTCCGGTATGCAGGTTTATGAAACACGGACAATAAGCGTTCCGAGGGATTTGTATAAGACGGTGGAGAAAACCTATTTGGATAACGCTTCCAAAACAATCCGCTATAATGAAACCGTATTTGATAGGACGATTTACGAGGATAAGACGGTTGCGGATTGGTATCCTATGGATTACGCTTCTATGGACGTTGGGAGAACCTACACGGTGAGGCTGGAATACCATAAGGCGAATTGGAAGGAAGCCAGCGACCTCGTGCCGGAGATTGCCGGAAAGAGGATTGACGGGTGGGCGTGGTGGGCTTCCCCGAACTACACGAACCGTATGCTTCTGAACTGTTCCAATATGGGCGACGCGACGCTGACCGCGATTAATGGAAGCGGGTTTTACATAAACGGGGATTTGCAGGCGGTATATACATTATGCTACAACAACACCGGGGAGAACTCATCCCTGTATCTTTACTACGACGCTACAAATTCAAGCAAGTATGCGGTTGCGAACTACACGACGCAAATCCCCATGGACGTGGTAAGCGGGAACGGGACTTCATATAATGAAAGCGGACTTTACTCGCTGGCGGGAATTGAGTATTTGTGGAGTTTTGAAACCAACGCCTCAACACAGGCGAGCAGGGCGACGGCAAATAATATAGTTCTTACGGGCAACGTGCGAACCCTCGCCGGGAAGTTCGGGAACGGGATTAACGCGACGGGGGTAAGCGGGACTTACGCCGCCATTGTCCCTCCGGCGGGATACGCTCATAGTTTGTGGCATTACGCGGATGGGCTTACCTCAACCGAAGGAGATTCATATTATACGGGCGGAACCGACGTTAATGTATTCGCCACGTCATACTCAACCTCCAAGTTTTATTTCCAATGGTCTTCATCCAAATACTTCATATCCGATACGGGGAAAATAGTGGAGGATAGTTGGGCTATGCTTTCTGGCTCTTACAATAATGTGTCCCAAGTCGGGAGGCTTCTGCTGAACGCAACCAACCAAACAAGCGGAACAATATCTCAGGGAGTGCGGGGCGGCGGGGGTTCATCCCCTACTTTTGGGGGAAGCAACAAAGGAATTCTGGATGAATATCGCATTTACAACCGCTATGTTTCCGAAGAGGAAATAGGGACGGCATACTACAATATGAGGGTCATAACGGGATACGGAACTCTTGGGGCGCAGGAGAACGCTTCCTTCAATTCCGCCCCGGTTCTCGCTTCAATAACATTAGGCCCTGCAACAATCTATAAGAACATTTCCGTTTTCTGCGAGGTTAATTGGACGGACGATTACAACTCCACTTTTGAGGTTCATAAGGGGTTGGCGATTAACGGAACAATAATCAGCGCGTTCAACCAGACGAACACTTCCTATTCCAATGCAACATTCTGGAATGTTTCGTATGGCATTTCGGCTTACACGCACGGGGACAAAGTTTCGTGCTGGTCTTTCGCGAATGATACCGCCACCCCTTCCCTAACTTCCGCGACCAACTACACCGCGAACATAACGATAGGGAACTATCCGCCGGCAATAAGCAACCTTTCCCTCACCTATCCGCTTACTGCGGATATGAACGCAGTAGGAACCGCTAGCCTATGGGATATGGAAGGGGATACGATTAATTGCCTTTTTATGTGGTATAGGAACGGAACGAACATTTACAACAGCACACAAAGCCCCTGCACTAATACCTCCACGCTGAACAAGGCAAACTATTCGGTAAGCGATATTATCTCCTTCGGGTTAAACGCTACGGACAGCTATGGGAATGCGACCGCGCAGACCAATAGTTCTTCCTCTACCGTGTGGGCCACCTTCACGAACAACCTAGTTTCGCTTTATCCCGCAACCCTTTACAAGAACACTTCGCCCGTTTCCTGCGCGGTTAATTGGACTTCCTCGATAGACACTTCCTTTACGGTTTTGCAGGGGCTAACGGTAAATGGAACGGTTGTAAGTGCGTTTAACCAAACCTTCGTAGGATACGCCAACTCAACCTTATGGAACTTCACGGCTTACAGCATAGGCGCATATACCCACGGAGATAAGGTTAGTTGCTGGACGCGGGCTAATGATAGCACCTATACTTCCGCGCTATACTATGCCGCGAACATTACCATCTCCGACTATGTTCCGGTAATAACCAACGTGCAGATTTCCAACCCGATACAGAACGGAACGAACGCGACGGGAACGGCGGACTTTTGGGATTATGAGAACGATACGATTAATTGTAGGTTTGAGTGGTTCAAGAACGGGGCGGCGATATGGAACAGTTCGCAATCCCCGTGCGTTAATTCCTCCACGCTGGACGCAATAAATTACACGGTGGGCGACCTGATTAACTTTACCGTATATGCTAACGATAGTTTCGGGGGAAACGCCACCCCGGCTTATAGTGCGACGATAAACGTTTCCCCGACCTTTGTCCTGAATAACTACACCTGGAACTCAACCCAATACGGTTCCGTCCCATATGGCTACACCATAAACGTAACCCTGCCTTCTTGGAACAACCTTACGTCTGCGACGGTGGCTTACAACGGCTTCTCAATCCCTTCCACTTGCTCGAATGTTTCCCAAACCTATTACTGCTCGATAACGGGCATACCCGCCCCGCTAACCGCATCAAACGGGACGGCGATAAACGCGACGTGGGTAGTGGATTACACCGACGGGATAACCCCGGTGGAGAGCAACACCACGATGCCGATAACTCTCCTTTACTCCGTGTGGGCGACGGGCATAAAATCCTCCACGCTCGTTGCGGGTGGAGGCCCGGCAACTGTGAATGTCCTTTATGGGAACACGGCGGGGATAACCGCGACGTTAAGCGGAACCGCATGGCTCCTCGGAACAACCAATAGCGGAACCCTCACCTGCGCGGCGGGGGTATGCACGGGGAGCATAACCACACCCTCCGTTTCCAGCGCGACGCTTTACCAGGTGGAGGCGAACATCACGCTTACCTCGTCTTATTGGAGTTCAACGCAGAACCGCGTGGTGAGGATAGAGAACACTCAATATGCGAACGCGCTGAACTCAACGAACACGTCAAGCGGGACGGTTACGAACCCGGCGAACGCATGGGATTTGTCCTGGACGACCTATGCGACTATGGCGGCAAGCAGTTATCTTTATTTCAATTATACCTTCACGCAACTCTATAACGGAAACTTCACATTCAAGGATGCGGGAGCGACAAGGAGCTACGCCATCCCGAGCGATTGCATACGCCCCACAACATCCCTGCGGGTTCAGAGGACTTCGGGGAGCCTGTTCAACTACTCATGCTACAACTATTCCAGCGAGGCATACTCCACGATATACACCTCCGCATTTGTCGCAAACGGATATCTCTATGAGCAGAACATGACGCGCTGGCAGAACAATTCGCTTGTGAAGGTTGTGCCGTTCGGATTGACCGATTGCACGACGGGGACTCCGATAATGACGTTCACCGTGAAGGACGAGGACACGAACGCCAACATAGTCGTGAACTATTCCCAGAACTTCTTCATGGTCTATCTCGGGACTACATACGGGTTCCACTTCAACGGGACTGATGATACCTGGAACATCTGCGTCACCCCGTCAACCCTGAACGGAACCTATACCAGCGCGGAGCAGTATGTGAGCGCGACATACGACTTGAGGAGCTATGCGATAACCACTGGGGTGTCAACCCTTGTGGCCGCGAACTACACCCGCTACCTCGGCTCCGGAAACTCGTTATACACATTCATAGCAGAGGACCAGTTCGGGAACAAGATATACAACGTGAACGTGACACTCACCAAGTTCAACTTTGCAACAAGCACCTGGGAGACGGTAGGGAACGGGCTTACGGATTACACCGGGACCATCGTGTTCTACCTCACCCCGTTCGACCAATACAACCTCAACTTCCAGAAGACTGGATATTCCAGCGTCAACTTCGACTTCACCCCGAGCACAGTTAGCACAATAACGGTGACGATGACTTCCGGGACGGGCGGAGTCCATCCTCCTCCTGACCTTGAGACGATGTGGGATGACGTCAGCATATCATTCTCCCCAGCCGAGGGATACTACAACGAGTCCCAGACGCTTGCGTTCACCATCTCCTCGGATGCGAGCCTCCTCCAAAGCTGGGGCGTGAACATAACCCTTGTGGAGATGAACGGGACGACCTCGCAGGTATACTTTGCGAACACAACCGTCCTTCCGGCAGGAGGCTCGGTATCATATATCACATTGAACAACGGAACGTATACGGTAAGAGCCTTCTGGAAGCACTACAACTATACGTTCTACCAGCCAACCCCGAGGGTTTACTTCATCAACATGAATGCCACCGGGCTTGCGAGGGCGAGGGTGATGCTCGGGACGAGCGGAATCCTAAGCGGGTGGGCGTTGTATTTTGCCCTGCTTGTCGTGGCCATGGTTGTGGCCGGGTTCATAGCAAGATACTCAATGGAGGGTGCTGCGCTTGGAGGACTGCTCGTCCTGTGGTTCGGCTCCCTGATGTTCCCGGCGGTGTGCGTGGTTACGCTGTTCGCGGGCTTCTGCATGACTCCGGTATATGTGACAGCCCTTGCCACCATAACAGGTGTAGCCGCCATATTGGCGTTTAGGGGGATGCTATGAACTTCACAAACTTCGCCTACCTTTGCCTTGCGATTGCTCTGGTGTTTTACTTCATGGGGGCTGGCCCGTTGGTCCAGGTCAACATGGGTGGATACGCCGGAGGCTCTTCTGGAACAGGATTTCTAAAGCTATCGTGTCCAGCTGACACGATTGCATATGGCACAATAAACGCCACAGGGACGTATACAAATGAACAATCCAAATGCAATGATACATTCTTTACTCAGCTGACCACAATTCTTTTGATAGGAATTGGCGGGATAGTAGTTGCATGGTTGCTTGGATTTTCAGCGATGTATGTAATACCGCTTGTCATCTTGTGGGCTTTCGTAAATCTATTCGTGTTCCCATTCTCTTTCCTCCTTGACCCGGCTTTCCCGGCTGAAGTAGTTATTACAATAACGGCAATACTGAATGTGCTGATGGGTTTGGCTCTGCTAAACTTCATAAGAGGTCCAACATGAACATGACAAACGCGACAATAGACGCCGTGATATACAGCGGCGCGTTGTCCACTGTGGGAGATCCGACTTTCCTGGCGGTCCTGGTATGGGCCTTCTTCGGGATATTCGTGATGCTCCAGAACCTTCCCACTTCCGGGAAGATAGCCATTATGGTCCCAGCGACTATCCTTGCGATGGGGCTTATGCCGACTGCCGTATGGTGGGTTCTGGGTGGGCTGGCGATAGCCGTGATTGTCTACTTCGGAATACGGAGGCTGGGCAGATGAAGCTGGACGCGCTCTCAAGGAAGTTCTTGGAGGTTATGAAAAGGGAGGTGGACCTGAACGCAAATGCCGACCTGGAAAAGCTCGCGGCAAGGAGGGAGATGATGTCGAATGTGTCTAGGAAGTTCCGTCTTGATAGGGATGACGTCGGCGATATTATTGCTGAAATGGAGCGGAAGAGATACATCCAGCCTGGAAAGAAGGGCGGCAGAGGCCTTCTCCGCCTTTAGGCGAACGGGATTAATACCGCCGTTAATATTTATATACCCCCTAATCTAATCAACGGACAGGGGAATTATATGGAGAACCTCTTGAAAAGGAATGTCCAGAAGGAATCTGGATACAACAAGGGTGCTCTCGTTGGTCAGATAATTGGCCTGACGATTGCGATAATCGTGATCGTCGCGGTGTCTATACCTGTCGTGAACCAGGTAGTGGATGATGCCAACCTGACCGGAACGACAGCCACCGTAGTTGGTCTGATTCCGATGTTCCTCGGCCTTGCGGCACTCGTGATAACGACTGCCATCCTAGCGGGCTAGGGCAATGCTGAAGGAACTGGGTGTTGTAGGGAGAAATCCCGAGGGGTGGGGCAGCGCGCCCCACCATAATATTCATAAGGAGGGGTATGGCATGCTACACGAAAAGAAGATGGAACTGAAGGGGGGTTTGACTGGAGGGAAGCTGGAACTTCCTCGCCTGGACAAGGCGCACGTTGACAAGCCACATCTGCAGAAACCAAAGCGGGTATACTGACTGAGGTGCTGCAGTGGGCTGGGGGGAAAAGGTCCCGGGGGATTTCTATAACTGGGTTCGTTCTTATCTTTCAGGGGCAGGTTACGATTACAAGACAGTCGACATAGACGCACTTTATGATTCTTCATTGACTCCTCCAGAGAACTACTCGGCGATAAAGAGGACTTACCCTCCGCAGATGGGGACGAAGCGCGAGGAGCAGCTTCACCACACCACCCAGCGTGAAGGAAGGGAATGGGACCAGCGTGAATTTGAGCAGGGCATAGAGGTAAGGCAGGAAGAAAGGAAAATGAAAGCCAAGGAGGCTTACGAAGAATCCCCATTCAAGCGCGAGGCCAAAGGCGGGAGTCCTGATTTCGTTGATGAATACCTGGAGCCACAAGAACAAAAGAAGAAGGACTTTATCGGGAACATCAAGGAACGCATAGAGGACTATCGGACTGAACAGTATAGAAAGAAACAGCTAAACGAGAAGGGAAAGGAAATCGCACAACGGCAGAAGATACTTGAGACCAAGAAGAATCTCACACACGAGGAAAGGGAATCAAGGCTCAAGGACATGGAACTCCAGCGCAGAAAGACAAAGATGGAGAACATCAAGCGCACACTCAATCCACTTGAAGGGTATGTGGACAAGCCACAACCAACGCCATACCGCCGTGCTCCGTCGCCTACTCCCATGCGAACGACCTCCGAAGGGAGTAGGTTGGCGGAGAGCATGGACGTGTCCCGTTCGATGCTTGAGAGGGCCGAAGGGAAGGCGGCAACCGGAGACAGATATGGGCTGGAACTCCGCCCAGCGGCAGGACGCCAGGGCGGAACGGACAGATACGGGCTTGACCTGTTCGCAAGGCCCGGGCAGCAGCAGTATGCACCGGGGCAGAAGAGATACAAATACCGCACCATCATAGAGCATGGGGTTGCGCGGAGGGAAAGGATACCGCAGGTTGGGCCTGAAGGCCAGCCAATCCAGGGGCCATATCCCGGGCAATATCCCTACCAGCCGCAGGGAAGCTCCTTGAGGGAAAGCATGGACGTCCTGGCAAGGCCTCGCGGCCACCAGGCGCAACAGTCGGGGCTGGCGCAATCACTTGACGTGTTCAATAGACCAAGAGCACCAGTCTCACATGAGATAGCGCATAGGGCGGAACTCTCACAGCCAAGCAAGGTGAAGCCGGGGCATTCAAAGCCGGTTCAGTTCTTCGGAAAGATGAACACCGCTCCGCAGCGGGTGAACGCTTCTTCAGGGCTCAGGGCAAGCTCATTCAACCTACCCAAAATGAACTTCCTGGGAAAGCCCGGCAAGGGACGGCGCGGGAAGCCCGGAAAGCTCGGGGGGTATGTTTAGATGCTACTTGAGTTCGCTGGTGGATTCTTCCTAGCCATTCTCGCCCTCTGGTTCATGGGGGAATATACAAAGAAATACATTTTTTGCCTTATCGCCGCAGCCATGCTATTTCCGCTTGGTGCTTGGGTGATCGGCGAGGACTTCCAGATAAAGCGCGGGGAGCTTGTCATATCTCAGGATATGTCCTGGGGGAACAGCACGGTTGACGGCAATGTCACAACCCACGAGGAGTTCTACAACAAGAACGCAGTTGTGGACTATGTATACTATACCCCGCCTCCAACCCCATATATCAAATTCCATAATGTGGTTGGACTTCTATGTTTCCTGCTCGGGACATTCGCCCTATTCCACTACGGGCTGGGCTTCTTAGAAAACAAAGCTGAATAGATAAGCCAGCCACATCCAGCAGAGCATCGGGACCTCGTTGTCGCCAACCTTGTTCTTCCCCATATACGCAAGGATGAGCGGGAGTGCTATAGCCGCCCCGATCACCGGGAAGATGAACACCTGCCCGGTCTGGAAGAACCTCGCGCCCATCATCGCAAGCCAGGGCGGGATGGTCAGGACATCGGCCCAGCCCATCATTTCGTTGTTCGTCATATACTTATACGACGCGACCAATAGGAACAGCAACCCGAAGGAAAGCGGAAGGATGATGAACCCGAACGGATGCACGAACATCGAGAGAAGCCCCGCCATCCAGATGGCTGCGGAAACAATATCCGGAATCATCCTATTCTTCCAGTCAAAGTAGGCCCCGATGCCCAGGGTGATAAGGAAAACAACCAGGGAGATTTCCATCATGGGCGGAACCCAGAAGGGATACACTGGGAACGTTGGCATATACGGCTTATAGCATCTATAAGGTATATAAATGTTATAGGTGCTATAAGTCCAATGGCAACGGAACGCTCGATAGAACGCTTTATGGAGAAGCTGGGGAAGGTCCGGACTCCGGCCCAGAATGTCTTCCAGCACAACACTTCCCTCATGGAGAACCAGCCGGGAAAGGTTGACAACCACGACCAGGTGTTCGACAAGCAGGCCCTTCTCGCAATCATCAAGGACGATGCTACCATGAGGATTTACCAGCGCGACTGCGAGTATCTTATCAAGCTCTACGACATGAGCCTGCGGGACGTGCGGCTCGCCTCCCTTTTCCGGATGCTCCGCGCAAAGTTCTATTCCGAACTCGGGCTTACGAGGGCGATGACAGGGGAGGAAAGGAAGCACCAGGCGGAAGCAGGAGGCTACCAATCCCCGCAGAACATGGCCGGGTATGGGGCCACCAATCCGCAGGAGGCCGAGAAGGACCAGCTTACGCAGATTAAGGAACTGATAAAAAAGGCGAAGAGGGGATGAGATGGGCGAGGTTGACATAATATTGACGTTCACGCCTTTTCTGGCGTTCGCGCTCGGGGCGGGAGGGCTGGCGTTCGGGAAGTGGCAGGACATATTCTTCAGGGCGAAGATAAAGCGGATGATACTGAAGAAGGACGTTGTTGTGATAGGGATAGTGAACCAGGACAAGCGGTCCCTCCGGTTCGTGGACGTCCTCCCTGAGTATGGCGTGATAAAGGTTGGGGACTATCTCTGGATATACGACGGGTCAAAGGCGTTCAGGGCAAGCACCCAGAACAACATCAACAAGATAACCGTCTACAACAAGGAGGAGATAAAGAGACAAGCCCTAACCGCGGAGGAGCGCAAGAGCATGTTTGAGTTCATCAAGCCGAAGGGGAAAGAGATGCACATCCCAGAAGGGCTTCTTGTCAAGGACCAGGAAAAGATGTTCGAGATAAAGGAGGACTTCATCAGATGGCAGGAGGGCGTCCCGGTAATCTATGTGGACGAGCAGCACCTCACCCCGCTGGACTTTGAGAAGGGGAGGAGCGAAGTAACCCCGATAGAAATCTCCCCGGTCATCGGAGGGTATGTGGATAACCAGGTCCTCAAGAACAAGCAGAAGAAGGGGGACTTTGACCTTGTTCCGATAGTGATGCTGGTCCTTGTGCTCGTGGCCGCAGGGGTGTCATACATATCAATGACTGAAGCGCAGAAGGCCTCCCTTGCCGCGACGGAGACGAGGGACCTGATAGTCGCAAGCCCGTTCTTCAAGACCACCGACGGGGTGGTGCAGCCGACAACCGTATCCCAAGGGAACGGGGTCATACTTCCCCCCGGAAGCCGGTTGGTGAACGGAACGATAGTGGTGGGATAGGATGCCTGAGTATGAAACAATCGGAGGGAACTATGCTTCGTATCTCCTAGAGTTATGGAAAGACATAGGGGAGCTTCGGGAGGAGTTCAGGACGGAATATCTTGTCAATTATGAAAGCCCGGATCCAACCACCGCCCGGGAATACGCTGTCAAGATGACGTCCCTGTGGGGGGAACTTCTCCCGAAGGTGGACGGCTCCAGCTTCAACAAGGACGACAAGGAAAGGTTCATGCGCTTCCGCCCAGGATACTACGATCCAAACCTTTTGGTGGAGGGGTTCCTTGACGGGGAGACAAAGGCAAAGGGGAAGCCGGATGCCAGCGTCCTGTTCCAGCTGGACGAGACGCTGAGGTATGTATTGGAGAAATTGAAGATAACGGTGTTTGAGGATGTCTAAGTCAATCTGCTGCAAGGAAGAAACCCATGCCAGGTTCTATGCCATGCTGTTTGATAGGCAAAGCAAAAGCAAGATAAAGATTAGCGCGGATGGGATGCTCAAGCACCTGATGGATTATAGAGAGGCGAAACCATGAAAATATACCTGACGAAGTTTGACGACTTCATGGCCGAAGTCGTGGACAACAAGATAGGGAAGGCGTTCTTTACTACGCAGTATTCCACCCAGCAGGTGGAGGTCCCGCCCAAGGGGGAAGGCCAGCCCGCGAGGGAGGACGTGCTCGTGAGGGCCAACCTTACCCTTACTGCGGAATATGCCGCGGAGCATGAGACCGCCTACGTCCTCTGGATGGATGAGGTTGGGCGTGCGCTGGCAAGCGACGAGCCGACGATGAAGGAACTCTACGAGAGCGTGCAGAAGGCGGAGCAGGACACCATCAAGGCGTTCAAGTCCACGCACCCAAGGGGAAGGCTCATACCGGGGATGGTGACCACGCACCAGGTGAAGTAATGGAATGGAAGGTCTACATCATAGACTTCCCCGCCCCGCTTGGAAAAGCCAACGAGGACCTGCTCATCTCTGCGATACAGAACACCGTCCTTGAGCCGACCAGAAAGGAGATGGCGAAGTATGCACGGACTCTCCTTACGGAAAAGTTGGAGAAATTCTCAAAGGTTTTTAGGTCCCTTGAGATAATGAGGGTGTTCGGCGCGAAGCTCCAGGCCCTCGCGCTGCAGATTGACCGGTATATAATACTAAATAGGGTGAGCGACACCAGGTATGAACTTAAGATAGCGGACAAGGACATCGCCGCCTTCCAGGTAAACATAATGGGGAAGGACTATTCCGTCGGGAAGTTCATGCCCCACAGGTGGATACAAAGGTTCTTCCGGGATAGGCTGTTCCCGGACATGGGCTTCAAGCCGGGTGAGGTCAAATTAACCATAGAGCCAAGGGTGGAATAGTTGAAGAGCAAGGCGGTGGGGGTTGCGTTCGTGGTGCTCGCAATAGTCTTCGGGGCGAATGCCTACTTCCTCTTCTTCTCTATTCCGAACTCTGGAATTAGCCTCGGCTTCAACTCCACTTCATTATCAGTCCTGAATGTCTGCTGCGCGCTGGTGAGCTTTGCCACCGGGTTTGATGAGTTCATAGAGGATGAGGACCATGCCAAGGTTCAACGATAACATTTCCGAGGAGGGGATACTAAGCGAGGAGGAAGTCAGGAAGATGTTCAACAAGTGCGGGAGCGACTATGAACGTGCGCTCATCGCCCTTGCCTGGGCGACCGGGGCGCGCCCATCGGAACTGCTTGCGATAAAGAAGGAGGACATCATTGTGGATGAGGACAAGATAGCCGTCTTCCTGAACACAAAGAAGCTGAAGAAGGGGACCACCTTCCAGATGAAGAAGCGGCAGCTTGAGTTCGACAGGCCGCAGGGGCTTGAGATGAACCCGTTCATAGAGTTCATCGCGGAATACATGCGGTGCTTCAAATACGACGACCTTCCCATCTTCCCTTACACAACCACGCGCTGGATGAACAAGGTAACTCACCGGGCAGGGGAAGCCGCGCTCGGAAGGCAGATAAGCATCTATCATCTAAGGCATTCGGCGGTCACAAGGGAGGCCCAGAAGAACGCGTCCATCTCCGGCCTAATGCACTTCAAGGGCGCGAAGTCCCTCCGGTCCGTCCTTCCTTACGTCCACGCAACCCCTTACAAGATAATGATGGAGCGCAAGAAGGATGTGGAGTTCCAGGATTACATTGAAAGGAGGAAAAAGAAGCTGGATGCCGCGCCACCCCAAAACACGCCCTAATCTTTTGGCATATTTCCTGCTGGGAGGCTACCTTCCGAGCTATCTTTTCCATTCTCATTCTTCACCGATTTAATCTGCGCCTTGAGCCTCGCCACATAACAGTCGCAACACTCATCATCTGCTTTTCCTTTCCCGTTTCCAACCCGGACAATGAACCTACTCTCCTTTCCGCACGTCTTGCATTTTGTTGCCATGTTTCTTCACCTCCTTCTTCATTACGTCTTCTACCACTTTTCCCATGACCTCCAGGGCTATCTGAAGAATAAGCATGTTCTCTACGAAAGCCAGCTCCTCCTTCGCTTCCTCGCGCCGCTTGGCTGAAGTCTTTGGATTCTTTATCTCCTTCTTGAGCATAGGCCCAAATTCAATTGCCCATCTCTCAGCCAGTGACACCATCTTTCACTACCTTATTCTTGTCTTTCAGTTCCTTTATTTCCTTCCGCATCCCAACCCCATCCCGCTCAAGGGCAAGAACCCGTTCGCGGAGCTTCTCCCTTTCTTCGCGCTCCTCCTGAAGGAACTTGAACATGTCTGCGGAGCGCATGACCTCGCGGGATTCCCCCAACGCTTTCTCTATGAGTTCCAGCCCGTCAAAGTAGCGTTCGGAGAATGACTTTTTAGGCTTCTCGCGCTGGGCCTCCTGGAGAGATTTAGGTTCATTCATCCTTTGCACCCCCAATAACTGTGCAGTTGTCCCCGTATTCCTTTACGCACTCTGCGGCTTCCCTGTTCATCCTATCCACTACATCTGCTCCTATAAGAATAACAACAGCAAGAATCACAAGGAAAGAAACCCAAGTATGCAATGGATTTTTCTCCATTTGGTTTGAATGGAGTTGGCTTTCGTTTTCGCTCATCTTACAATCACCAGCACCACCAGCAGAAATAAAACTAAACCAGCCGCCAAATCAAACATAATCCTTCCCTCAAACTCCTCCATTTCTTTTTGTTTGCCACGTCGTTTTGCTTCTTCCCTTAACTCCACTATGCTAACGCCAGAGTTAGCAACGATGACGGGAACCAACACAAGGGAAATAATAGCACCCATAATCCTGTCTGGTATAGAACGTTCGTTCATGGCCTGCAACACCTCATCTCCCTGCGCTTCGGCTCCTCAAACAACGGCAATTGCTTCCGCATAATCTCCTTGACTTCCTTCTGCAACCTCGCGTTCAACTCGCGGAAGTGCTTCTTGTCTGCGAACAGGTTAAGCTGGCGTGGTTTCATTTCTTTTCCCTCGTGAGAAACCACACCGTTGCTAATGCAGTGGATAATCCAACTGCTATGGCGCAGAGCATATATTCCACAAATATAAACACCACTTCTTCATCACAATAACACATCATAGTTCATCCCTCTTTTCCTTCTCTATCTCCCGTTTCTTTTCCTCGTGTATGGACATCTAATCATCCTTTGCTTCCGCTTGCGCCTTCGTGTAGGCTTTAAACGCCGGAGCTATCGCCTTCTCGTGGGCTTCCAACGCCGGAGCTTTCGCCTTCTCGTAGGCTTCCCACGCCAGAGCTTTCGCCTTCTTGTAGGCTTCCCACGCCTTGTCTATTTTTTCTTGTCTGTTCATGTTCATTCACCCTTCAAAATCTCCTTCACGGCTTGGATTGCCTCTTCTTTTGTTCTCCATTCATCCAAAACATGATAGTGAGTAGCCCATTTTCCGTCTGTCATTACTTCTCTGGCTCGTGGATATTCTATTCCGGTTATCACTTTCCAAATCTTTTCATCCGAAAGCATCCTCTCGCGCTCCTTCTTTAACTCATTTACAAAAGCGCAGTTCCCGTTCTTCTCAAATGTGCAGGAAACTATATTCCCCTGCGGAGAAAGTAGTCCCATCATCGCTTTGTAATCTGCTTTCAGTTTGTCGCGCTCCTGCTCAAGTTTCACAATTACCCCGTGCTCCCGTTCCGCCTCCAGCTTAATGGTGTTGTGGGCAATAGTCAGGTCTGTCCTCTCTTGTTCAAGTCCTTGTATGCGCTTGTCCTTTTCTGCGTTCTCTTTTTCCAGAACATCTTTTAGGGCAAGTTCAAAACTCTTTTCACTCTCAAATATCCTTTCCGCTTCTATGTTAGAAAGTCCGTAGTCTATCATTACAGATAAAATCATTTCCCTTGTTTCTAATATCTCCTGCACCGCTTCTTCTATCTCCTTCCGTAGCGCGTCCATCTTCACGTCTTTTGCTTTCAATAGTTTTGATACATATTTTACTTGCTCTGGTGTTGCCATTCTGATAAATTCTCCAAGTCCTTCTACAAGTTCTTTGCTTTCGGTTAGCATGCGGGAAGTTTCAGAAGGGGCGGGATTTGCGGGCTTCGTTTTAACAGAAGGAGTTGATACTTCTGTTGCCTCCTTGACCTCATCATCGGCATCAAACTCGCCTTTCGCCTCTGCCCCTTCCGTTGTGCCTTCCTGCTTTTTTGGATTCATACTCCGCACCTTTGCTTTCCCTTTATGAGCTGAGAGGCGAGTTCATCCAGCCCGCTATCCCGCTTCGCAAGGATGCCTTCGATGCCCTCGCGGAACTTCACCCACTTGAACTCATCCCGCGCAAACTGCTTCGGCAAGCACTTCATCACCAGCTTCTCAATATCCTTTACGGTTTGTTCTACCATCATTTCACCCGCATTAATTCTTCGAGATAATC
>Ga0315288_10002828_pt1 | contig 22266 bp, 20 predicted proteins | sample YL17G11_20_MG_FD_203454 | JGI IMG/M metagenome (GOLD analysis project Ga0315288, IMG submission 203454) | Sediment microbial communities from Yellowstone Lake, YNP, Wyoming, USA - YL17G11_20 | ecosystem: Environmental > Aquatic > Freshwater > Lake > Sediment | place: USA: Wyoming | collected...
GAGCCAGCGCTCGATCCGCACCGCGTCGCCCGCCGACCGGGCTTCCTCCAGGCGGTCCCGGCAGGCCCGGCGGATGCGGTCGCGCATCTCGGCGGCGGCCATTTCCGTGAACGTGATCGCCGCCAGACGCTCGAGCGGCACATCCAGGTCGGCCTCCAGGAACCGGATGTAGCGCTCCACGAGGACCCGCGTCTTGCCGCAGCCCGCGCCGCTCGTGACGCACCAGTTGCGCCCCAGGTCGGCGACGACCTCCTGCTGCGCCGAGGTGAGAGGGGCGGGTCGGCTCACGTCTCGTCCTCCTCCTCGCCGCCGGCCGCGTCGCCGATCGGCTCGAGTTCAGCGATGGGGTGGGCCTCCCACTTGCGGCGCAGACGCCACTCGGCGAACCGGCAGATGCCCTGAAAGTCGCAGTGCTCCGGGCAGCCGCTACGGTAGCGTGGCCAGACGGGAAAGACGCCTTCGCGCATCGCCTCGATAAAGTTGGCGATGTACTGCCTGGCGCGGTCCAGCGCGGGGGCGAGCGTCCCATCGGGGTGCTTGGGCGTGGGCTTCGCGGACAGCCGGCCCTTCTCGCCCGGCTTGCGGACCGGCAGGAAGAACGCGCGCGCTTCGCTGCCGCGCTCGGACGGCGCCAGGAGCGCCTCGGCGGCCCAGAGGTAAACGGGCAGTTGGAAACTCGTGCCGAGGGCCATGTCCGTCTCGCCGGGCGCCGACGTGCCGCTCTTATAGTCGATGACCTGGTACCCCGGCTCGTCGCCGGCCGCAAGGTCGATGCGGTCGATGCGCCCGCGCAGGCGCACGGGCCCGTGCGGTCCGCCGAGGGCAATCGGCTCGCGCGAGCCGGGCGGATGAGGCGTGACGCCCCGCGGGGCGCCGAACCACACCTCCGCGTACGCCGGCCGCCAGTTCCCCAGCCGCGCGATGTGCCAGTCCACCAGGCGCGCGAGGTCCCGCAGCATGTTCTTCTTCTGGACCTGCCAAAGGGCGGGGGAGCCCACCCGGCCGTGCGATTCCAGATGCTTGAAATACTCGTCGGCCTTTTCCCGAAGGAGCGTGAGGGCGGCATCGCGGTTCGATTCCGTCAGGCGCCCGCCGAGAGGCTTCGATGCCGCCAGCGCCGAGAAGAAACGTTCCAGCAGGCCGTGATAGATGAGGCCGACCTCCAGAGGTCCCAGGTCGGGCGAGGGTTCTTCCGTCTTCTCGAGGTCCAGGAGGTCGGAGGCGAAGAACGCGAACGGGCACCCGCCGAACGTCTCGAGCCGCTTGGCGCTCATCACGGCCTCGGCGGGGTACCGGCCGCAGAGGGCTTCGAGGATGTCCGGGGCCGCCAGGCGTCCGTCGAACGGGCCGAACGCCTCGCCTCGCTCGCGCTCGTGTTCGACGGCGAGGCCGGCGAGGGCGGTCTGGGCGGCCTCGCCGCGCCCCAGCAGCGCCTCCAGGACGCCGAGGTGCAGATCCGCGTCGTGCGTCTCGCCCGGCCCCCAGAGCGCGAAAAGGGTCGAGGCGAGAAGTTCGCGGGCCGCGCGATGGCGTTCGAGCGGCATGTCGAGGTCGCGCGTGCCGACGGCGAACGCCGGCAGACGTTCGCCGCCGCTTCCCTCCGCAAACAGGGCCTTCGTCTCTTCCAGGTAATGGCTGGCCAGGGCGGGACGCCCTTCGGCGTCGAGCGACGGGTAACTCAAGACGAGCGACCGCCGCGCCCGCGTCACCGCGAGGTAGTAGAGGAGCATTTCGTGCTCGGCGTCGTGGCCGGCGGGGCGAAGGTCCACGCCATGGCCTCGAAGGCCGTCGCGTTCCGCATCGTCGAAGAAGGGGTGCGGCCGGCCCCGGCGGGGAAACTCCTTCTCCGCCAGACCCAGAACGAAAACGTGGTCGAAGGCGAGGGCGCGGCTCTGGGTCGCGTCCATCACGACGACCGGGGCGTCGGCCGGTTCCTCGGCGGCGACCGATTCCAGGTCGAGGCCCTGGGCCACCTCCGCCAGGAACCGCTCGCGCGAAATCTGCGCGGCGCCGTTCTCCGCCAGCCGGGCGACTTCCTCGAGAAGGTTTTCCGTCGCCGCCAGCGCCTTGGAGTCCCGCGCGCGGCGGCGAGGGTCCGGATCATCGCAGGCGGCGTCCCGAAGGCCCGAGGCGCGGAGGATCCGGCGGAAGGCGTCGGAGAACTCGCGGCGAGTCGCTTCGTCCGGCAGGGCGAGGGCGTCAAACAGGCGCTCGAGGAACCCCCGGACGCGCTCGATCTCGTCGATCCGCTCGCGGGCCGCCTCGGGCGCCAGCGCGAACTCGCCCGAATCGTCGGCCGTCTCGGCGCTCCGGGCGGCGCGGCCCTTGAGGTAATCGAGGCCCTTCGACCAACTCGGTCGGCCTTCCCAGACGTTCGCCTCGCGCGCCAGGCGCACGGCGGCGCGGGCGGTGGCGGCGTCGGCGCCGAACGCCTCCGGGCGAAAGTAACTCGACTCCAGGAGCCGCGCCACCGCCCGGTACGCGTACGTATCGGCCTGCGGCCGGACGAGCGCCATCGCGGCCCGGACGATGGGGCACTCGCTCAGACGCCGCTCCCGCTCGACGCGGAACTCCAGGCCGTACCGGGGAAAGATCTCGCGCACCAGCGCCGCATAGGCGTCGAGCGACCGGACGAGGACCGCGACCGAGGCGGGGGCGGCGCTGGCGCGGACGAGGTCCGCGATTCGGCGTGCGGCCTCCTCCGTTTCGCGAGTCCGCCCGGCTGCCCGGACGACGCAGACGGAACCGTCGGCCGCGGGCGCGGGCGCGTCGGCCTGGCCCGGCAGGCGAAAAAGGTGCGTCCGAATCCGCTCCAGACCCGCCGAGAGGTGAGTCGGATCGTTGATGGCCGTCTCACGCAGGCGCTTGCCGAACCGCGCCCGGAGGCGCTCGCGCGTTCGGCTGGTGACGCCGAAAAGTTTCGCCCGGGCCGCATCGAACACCAGGGTGATCATCGTGCGTTCGGCGCGCTTCGAGAGGGCTTCGAGGACGTCGAGTTGGGCCGGATCGAAGTTCTGGAACCCGTCAACGGCCAGGAGCGCGAGATTGCCGAAGGGGCCGAACTCGCCCTTGGCGAGGAGGTCGGCGGCGTGCCAGAACCGGCCGGCTTCGTCGTACACGCCGCGCGCCTGAAGGGCGCGCTGGTAGTCGGCGTAGAGGACCGCCAGGAGGCGGTTCCTGGGCGAGCGGAGCCCTCGCGTAAGGGCCCGGCCGAAGGCGTCCGGTTCGACGCGCGCCGCCTTCAGTTCGCGGAACAGGGCGTCCATCGCCTCCACGAGGCCGGGGGCGTCGCGGACCGCGCCCAAGAGGGCGGCCTCGCGCGGGCCGAGGCGGTCGAGGCACTCGCGGATGAGGTGGTGCCGCGCGAGGGCCGGGATGAGGCGGACCGTCTGACCGGCGGCGGCAAGGAGGCGTTCGGCGAGGTCCGGCAGCGTCAGGACCTGCGGGCGGACGAGGACGCCGGCTTCTTGCGAGGCGAGGAGTCGGCTCTCGGTTGCGCGGCGCCGGCGGGCGGTCGGCACGAGCAAGAGGCATCGGCCGGGACCGGCGCCGGCGAGGGCGTCCGCGTAGGCCGCGAGGACGCGCGACGATTTGCCGCTGCGGGCGGGACCCAGGATGAGTTCGACGGGCAAGGGCATGGACGCCTTCCAGCCGAGGCCTGGAGTGGCCGGGCGCCTGACCGTATCGCCGAGAGGCGCGTCTGTCAAGCGGCGCGCCGGGGATGTGAGCGTGGCGCCCCCGGCACGGCGCCCGGCGTGTATTCACGCCGGGCTAAATAATGGCGCGCGCATCCTTTATTATTTAGCCCCCGGTGAACACACCGGGGGGCGCCGTTGCCGATGAACACACCGGGCCGCGCCGAGGGACGGGCGGGCGCTTTGTGCTGGACGCACCGGCGCGGCGCGTTATAGTCACCGCCTGGATCATCCCGCAAGTCGGAGACGTGCGCATGAAGATTCGACTTCCTGTGATAGCATGTATGGTTGGGGTCGGACTGGTGGTCGCCGGCGCCATGCCCGCGTCGGCCAACGAGCCGGAGCCGAGAAAGATCTCGGCCGGCCAGGCCGCCATCCTCGGCGTCGTCGAGGGACTGACGGAGTATTTGCCGGTCTCGTCCACGGGGCACCTCATCCTCGTGAATCACGCGATGGGCCTGAGCCATTTCACGGACCCGGCCCACCCTTTGCGGAGCGGCATCGAGAAGGTCCCGGCCGTGGACGCGTTCGACATAGTTATCCAACTCGGCGCGATCCTGGCGGTGCTCGGGCTCTACCGCAAGCGCGTCGGGCAGATGCTGCTCGGCCTGGCGGGGCGCGATCCGGCCGGCCTGCGGCTCACGGTGAGCCTGCTCATTGCGTTCCTCCCGGCCGCCGTCGTGGGCGTGGCCCTTCATCGCCGGATCACGGAGCACCTGTTTAATCCGGTCTCGGTGATTGCGGCCCTGGCGGTCGGCGGCGTGCTGATGATCGTCGTCGAGCACTACTTCGGACGCCGGCGGCGGGACGCCCCGCCCTTCGACCATGCTCAGGGCGGCCCTCGTTCGACCCAGAGGCTCTCGACGGGGAGCATGGTCGAGAGGCCGCGCGTCACGGACGTGGCGCAGACGCGCTACTGGCAGGCCCTCGTGATCGGCTTGGCGCAGGTGCTGGCCATGTGGCCGGGCACGTCGCGGAGCATGATTACGATCCTGGCGGCCCTGGTGATCGGCCTCGACATGTTGGCGGCGGCGGAGTTCAGTTTTCTCCTGGCCCTGCCGACGCTCGGGGCCGCCACCGTTTACGAGGGGGCCAAGAGTTGGCACGACCTGACCGGCTCGGTGGGTGTGGACGGCATGCTCATCGGCCTGGTCGTGAGCGGCATCGTCGCGGCGCTGGCCGTCAAAGGGTTCGTCCGGTGGCTCACCAGGCACGGCCTCTTGCCGTTCGGCCTCTATCGGCTGGGCCTCGCGGCGGCGGTGTGCGGCTACTTCATGTGGTCGGCCCGATAAGACGGCCGAGCAGAACGTCGGTGGCGATGGTCAGGACCAGGGCCATCAGGCCCGCCGCCACGTCGTCCAGGACGATTCCCCACCCTCGCGGCAGCCGCTCCAACTGACGGGCGGGCGGCGGCTTGAGGATATCCATCAGGCGGAACCACACGAAGGCCGCGGCCAGCGTGAGCCACGCCCGGCCGCTCCACGGCGTCCAGGCGGCCAGGCCGGCCAGCAGCATCCCCGCCGCCTCATCCATGACGAACGGCCGCGGGTCTTTGCCGCCGAAATCCTTCTCGGGTTCCCGGCCGGCCGCAACGCCGATGGCGCTGGCCCCGGCGGCCGCGAGGACGATCCCCCACCACGGGCATCCCACGTGCCAGGCCGCAAGCATCAGCGCGGCCGTGAGGGCCGAGGCGTAGGTGCCCGCCGGGCCGGGGATCCAACCGACTCCGAAGAAGGTTCCAAGCAGTTTTCGCATGGGAGGCTCTAATCCGGCGGGAGGCGCAGCAGATGGTACGCCCGCTTGATGTACACCAGGCCGCTCACGCCGGTGAAGAGCGTGGCGGTCCAGATGGAGACGTCGCGTCCGACGGTCAACCAGGCGGGCGAGCCGGCGTCGGCGGCCCAGTGGCCGACGTAGAGGAGGGACCACGTGACGGCGACGCACTGGAGGAACATCTTGACCTTGCCGCTGAGCGTGGCGGCGAAGGGAATCCCGTGTGACTCGCTGAAACTCCGCATGCCGGTCACCAGGAGTTCCCGCGCGAGGATGACGACGACCATCCACGTCTGCCAACCCGTCACATTCACGCCGTCGCGGATGAACTCGCCGCCGATGAAATAGACCATCGCCCCGCAGATGATGATCTTGTCGACGAACGGGTCGGCGATCCGCCCGAACGTGGTCATGTGGCCCATGCGGCGCGCCAGGTATCCGTCCACGACGTCCGTCGCGACGGCCACGAGGAAGATCGCCAGCGCCACGTCGAGCACGGGCCAGGCCGGCGGGTTATAAGTGTCGTAAAACGCCAGGACGATGAAGAAGCCGATGGCCATGAAGAATCGGCCGGCCGTCAAGAGGTTCGGCACGTGGCGTCTCACGCTTCCGGGTCTCCGTCGTCGGCGATTTCGCCGACCGTATCGTATCCCTTGGCGGCGACGATCCGGACCTTGACCTCATCGCCTTGCTTGGCGGTCCCCGTCGGCAAGAGCACGACGGAGTCCACCTCGGGCGCCTGGCCGCCGTGCCGGGCCGCCAGATACCCCGCCGCGTGGGCCGGGCCGTCCACGCGAACGGTGAGCCTCCGGCCGACCATGCGGCGGGCGGCCTCGTGGGCCAGCCGCTCCGAAAGACGCATCAGCCGGTCCCACCGCTCACGCCGGACCTCGGGCGCCACCTGGCCCGGCAGTCCCGCGGCCGGCGTCCCGGCCTCAGGACTGTACACGAACACGCCGACGTGGTCAAAGCGAACTTTTTCCAGGAAGTCGGCGAGTTCCTCGAAGGCCTCGCCCGTCTCGCCCGGGTAGCCGACGATGAAGGTGGTGCGGATGGCGAGGCCCGGGACCGCCTCGCGCAGCCGACCGAGGAGCCGCTCGACCCCGGCTCGCGTGATGCGCCGGCCCATGCTCGCCAGAATGGCGTCGCTAATGTGCTGAATCGGGAGGTCCACGTACGGCACGATCGGCAGTCCGCGCGCGAGTTTCTGAATCACGTCGTCGGTGAACGACGCGGGATGGGTGTACATGAGGCGAATCCACTCGGCCCCCGACTCCCGGCGCAGGCGCGCGAGCAAGCGCGCGAGGTTCCAACCGTCGTCGCGGTCGCGGCCGAAGGCGGTCGTGTCCTGGCCGACGAGCGCGAGTTCCTTCGCACCGTCGGCGACGAGTTCCTGCGCTTCGGCGAGGACGGCGTCGGGCGGTTTGGAGCGCAGCGGGCCGCGGATCGCGGGAATCGCGCAGTACGCGCAGCGGTTGTCGCATCCCTCGGTGATTCGCAGGTACGCGTAATGGCGCGGCGTCAGGCGCAGCCGTTCGCGGTCGTCCGGCGCGTCGGCCGGGTGCGGCCCGACGCGGACGGCCGGCGCCTGCTTCGCGCCGCGCGCGAGGGCCGCCCGGCAAACGTCCGCAAGCGCGTCGCGCTCCGCCAGGCCGGCGACGGCATCCACACCCGCGTGGCGCTCGAGGACCGCCCCGCCGTCGCGCTGGGCGAGGCAACCGGCGACGACGATCCGGCCGAGGCGGCCGGCACGCTTCAAGGCTTCGAGTTCCTCGATCGCCTCATCGGTCTCAGCCCGCGCGAGGTCGATGAACGCGCACGTGTTGACGACGGCCAGGTCGGCCCCGTCGGGCGAGTCGGTCACCGCAAATCCCGCGAGCGCCAGGCCCGCGAGCATCCGCTCGGAGTCCACGAGGTTCTTCGGGCACCCCAGGCTGACGAGGGCGACGGTGGGCGGATGGTCGGCGGTCACAGGTCGGCCTCGAAAGGTGCGAGGGTTCCGCGCTAGTGGCGTTACGCCCGTGAGACGTATTCGCCTGTCCGGGTGTCGACGATGAGGTGGTCGCCGTTCTTCACGAACGAGGGGACCTTGACGCGTGCGCCGCCCTCGCACGTGGCCTCTTTCATCGAGTTGGTGGCGGTGGCGCCCTTGAGGTCGGGCGGCGTGTCCTCGACCACCAGTTCCACCGTGTTCGGCAGGTCGGCGGTGACGGGATGGCCGTCCGCCAGGCCGATGACGAGTTCGAGGTTCGGCGTCAGGTAGACGGACTTGTCGCCGACGAACTCGGCCGGGACGCGGACCTCCTCGAACGTCTGCATGTCCATCAGGAGGTGATGCGTCGCGTCGGAGTAGAGGTAGTTCATTGTCTTGCGTTCGACGTAGGCCTGCTCGAACAACTCCTCGGTGCGGAACCGTTCCTCGATTAACTGGCCCGTCTGGAGGTTCTTGAGTTGGATGACCTGGCTGGAGCGCCAGTTGCCCTTGGCGACCTTCTGGTTGTCCACGATGGTCCAGAGGCCGCTCTTGTAGTTGACGGTCATGCCGCGGCGTAAATCGATCGCTTTCGTGCTCATTCTGCCCCTTCTCCCTGAGTCTCATCACGGAAACGGCCTGCGTGCGGGCCGCGCGCCTGCCTGGCCGGCAGCCAATTTAGGCCTATCCGGCGGGCCTGTCAATGCCCAAAGGCGGCCTGCAAATTTTCGCAATTTTTCGCTTGACATTCGGACGGCGCGGGTGGAGAATCTCGGCCGTCATATCCGCGGGGGGTACATGAGCGGCAAAGGGGCAAAACGCCTTCGCGCGGCGGCAATGGCGACGATGGAGTCGCCCAAGCGCCGGTTCCCTAAACTCGGCCTCTACGTGCTGGTCTTTGCGTTCAGTGTCGTCCTCACGGCTAGCGGGTTCCTCATCTACCCGAAGGCATCCTCCAAATCGTCGCCGGCGCCATCCGTTCAGAGGCCCAGAACGCTTGAACAACTGCTGGCTATGCCACCTGAGCAACTTGCCGGAGTGGACATTGCCGACATGAACCTGCTCTGTGCCACGGGCCTGCCCGGCGCGGAAGGCATGGACATCGACAAGTGTCTGGCCAGGCTCGACCAGTGGGCCGCCCGCGTCAAGCATGAGACCGAGCGGCATCTTTACCGCCTGACCGCTCCCCGCTACGCGGACCACGCCGAGCACTACAAGCACTCCGAGGCCCGCTTCCGGGCCGAATGGCTCGTCAGCGTTCTCCAGCAGGACATCGGGCTGCACTACCACGCCGGGTTCGTCCCGCAGGATGTGGCGGTCGTGCCGCTCAAGACCTCCAAGGAGGCGTTCCTCCACGGACTGATGGACAATGAGGACGCCCACAAGGCGTTCGGCGGCAACTGCGTGTCGCTGCCTGTCGCCTACGTTGCCGTTGGCCGTCGGCTCGGCTATCCGGTCAAACTGGCTTGTAGCAAAGAACATACGTTCTGCAGATGGGAAGGCGAGAACCATCCCAATCCTGCGTGGTGTGACCGTTTCAACTTCGACGGCGCCGGCAACGGATTCAGTATCGACCCCGATGAATTTTATCTTTCTTGGCCGCGGAAAAGCGCGAGTGACCACGTGGAACTGTGCGATTGGCTGAAGAGCCTGACGCCGCAACAGGAATTGGCATTGTTCATGGCCAACCGGGGGCATGTCCTCACCCACGTGTCGAAGGACTACGCGGGCGCTCTGGTGGCCTACAGCCATTGCGCACGTTTGTGGCCAAGCAGCCGTTCGCCGTTGCAGGAGGTCCAGCAAACGCTGGATCGGCTCTGGACCCAAGAAGTCGCGTCCCATCCCGAAATCTATCAGCGGCGGTATGGCGTCGAGGTGGTTGACGAACGCGTCGTTCCGGTCCGTCGGGCGTTGGGGGAGCCGGACCCGCTGGCGGAGATAGAGGCGATTAACGCGATCAACCGCCGGAACATGGAGCGCTTGATGCCGCCCGTTGTGCCGACGCCCGGCGTTCCGCAGCCGCCGTCGCTCTACGGGCCGTACGGACCTCAACCCGGCGTGCCACAGCCGTATCAGCCGCCTGGGCAGTCGCCACGGTAAGGATGGATATGAACAGACACCAACCATCGAAAGGGGAAGGGCCATGAAATGCGCACGCCTGTTTGCCGCCTTGGTCAGTTTTGCCGTCACCGCGATTCTTGCCTCGGACGCCTCTGCGCGCCACCGGATGTACAATCCCGCGACGGGGGCCTTCATGCAGCGCGACCCCCTCGGCACGCCGGACGGACCGCCGATGACCCGGAACACATCGGGTTCCAGGTTCACGCGGCGCGATCCGACTAGACAGTATGCCGATGGGATGAGTCTTTATCAGTATGTTCGTGGACAGTCGCCAAACGCAGTTGACCCCTCCGGCCTTTGGACAGGCGGCAACCACAGAAGCCTCACCAACGAAGCCTTAGACAGTTTCCCGGAATACGCAACGCGTCTTGATGCGCTCTATCGCGATTCTTTCGTGGAAGAAGGCAACGTTGGCACCGACAAGGGTTATTCCACAAGTGCCTGGCTTACAGTCGGCTTCAATGCCATGGAGGCCACCAAACACTATATGGTGGGGTACGACGAGGCGGGAAGACCGGACATTGCCCTAATGCGGAAGAATGCTCAGGCCGCCGCCGAAACGAGGATCGAATTCTACAAGGGCTTGGCTGCAATTCTTTGGAGAATGGGCAAGGAGCAGAAGGCCGCTGGCAATATGCAGAAGGGAGATGAAGTGTGCACCAGCGGCTGGAAAAAACTGGGCACGGCAATACACACTTTCCAAGATAAGTTCTCCCACACGGACAGCGATTGGTTACCGCTCCTCAGTTGGCAACACGGGGGGACTCTCGGCTTGGCAGACCCCGGTTATGGTCCGATTGTGACAGCGCTGGCACCTGGAATTACTGTATATCAGGTAATCTTTCGATGGATGGGCAACGACACATGGCTGAATAGCAGGTACCCGCAGGCACTGACAGGGACAAAGACAGAATTAAGCGAACTGCTCAAGGAGGCCGACGGACCAAAGGGGTGCAACTGCATCGAGAAATAGCGGTGCCCGAGTCCTTGTTAGGCATGCCGGAACATGTTGTTGTAGTCATTTTTCCGGGCCAAGCCCAACGCGTCAAATGGCTAGGCAGGACGACTTCTCGCGGAAAGAAGGTGCTCGGATGGCGAACTTGAACAACTCCCGGGCCAGTCCAGAATTCGGGCGCAGACTGCTTGGTCTGCTTCTTTGCGGGTTTGCAGTCTACGTCATTGGCTCCTACGTTTACTGGCCCGTTCTGAAGTTGGTTGGCACCCTCGTGCTTAGCGATTTTCACTTCGAGGATCGCGTCGTGATTGTGCACGGAGACGCGCCATTCTGGTCAGTGTTGCTCTTCTCGCCAGTAACTTTTCTCTATCATTTTCTGGAAAGCCTGCCGCCGCGCCCTACAGTCGAATTCGTTTCAGAATATAGACGGTATCCTTATCCGCCCCACGCACTTCTTATCGTTGGCTCCTCAGTCCTAATCGCATTTGGGGCAGCGACTTGCCTCGTTTGGTTTTCTTTGTTCCTCTTGCGACGCATTGGGGTGCTCCCCATTGTCAAGACCCCAAAGCGGTCGGGTTAAGATAGTCTCGCAGTCCGACGGTTGCTGGAACGGAAGGAGCCCGAAGGGCGACTGGAGTTCCAGCAACCGTCCGCGCCGCCGCGCGGTCCCTTTCGCCCACGGCCCTGGCCATGCGCGACCCCGGCGGGCCTGCCGGGCCGTACGCGGGCAGCATGGATGTCTTCCTTGCGAAGTACGTGGTTCCGGAGCCGGGCACGCTGGCGCTCCTGGCCGCGGGGGTGCTCTTTGCGCTGAGGGGCTGGCGGTGATTTGGCGAAGGCGCCGGTAGGCACTTGACTGCGCCAACGCGGAACCCGGCTCCGTCCCGGCGCGCCGGGACTTCCGGCTTCGTTCCAGCGTGCTGGAACTACGCCGTGACAAGTCGCCGTGGCAAGCCCGGAACGCGGAACCCTCCCAATGCGGAGTGCGGAACGCGGAATGCGGAACGCAAAGGCGGTCCAAAGTCCAAGGCTTGCCCGACGTAGCCCCCGAACCGGGGTGGAGGCGGGTCCAAAGTCCAAAGTCTGCCGTTCCACAATGCTCAGCCGTCCTCTGCGATCTTCGCGCCCCGTTCGATCCCGGCGCGCCGGGACTCAGGGCAGGCCTTTGCGGTTAAGGCTCGACCGTTCATCGGCGAAAAGGCTTGCTTCGCGGCCCGCCGGCGCGATAATCCGTTCCCCAACACCATCACCAGCGAAGGGCAAGCGCATGGCGGCCCGGAGGGCCACGGCGGACACGGACGTCTCGCGGGCCCGGCGGCTCGAGTTGCCGGTCGTCGGCCACCGACCCGCCGGCCGGGACTTCGTCTGGCTCGTGCTCGACGCCCCGCCCGATTGGCGGAGCCTGCCGGGACAGTTCGTCAACATTCTGTGCGAGTCGGATGCCCGCGAGGCCCGGGCCTCGGAAGGACGGGTCCTCGACGAGGCCGACGGGTGGCCCGAGACCACCGGCCTGGAGTTGGGCGGGCGACGGGCCTTCGGCCGCCGGCCTTACAGCATCGCGCGGGTCGAGCGCCGAGGCCGGCAGGTCCGGCTCCACCTGCTGGTGCAGGTCAAAGGGCCGGGGTCGCGGTTTCTGGGGTCGCGGCCGGTCGGGAGCGCCGTGGATCTGGTGGGCCCCCTCGGGACGCATTTCACGGCCCCGGCGGAGGATCGGCTCCCTGTTCTGGTGAGCGGCGGGTGCGGCCTGGCGCCGATCTTCGGCCTGGCGGAATGGCTGGCCGAGGCCGGCCGGCGCGTCGTCAACCTTTTCGGCGCGGCGACGCTGGAGGCGATGCCCCTCGGGTTCTCCGATCGGCCGCGACCGACGGGCGAGCGCCTCGAGGAGACCGCATCGGCGAACGAGTTTGCCTTCCGCGGCGTAGCGACGTTCCTCGCGACGGACGACGGGAGCGCCGGCTTTCGCGGCCCCGTGACGGCCGCGCTCGAAACGTTTCTGGACGGGGCAGGGCGGGGCGAGCCGGCCGCGCTCTACGGCTGCGGGCCGAAGGCGATGCTGAAGCGCCTGGCCGAGATCGCGGCGGAGCGCGGGCTCGCCTGCGAGATTTCGCTCGAGCGGCACATGGGTTGCGGCATCGGGGTTTGCCTGTCGTGCGTCGCCAAGCGGCGCGACCCGGGCGACCCCCGCGGCTGGACCTATCGCCTCACGTGTCGCGACGGGCCGGTCATGGACGCGCACGAAATCCTATGGGACGACGCATGAGCGACGCGCAAGTGGACCTGGCGGTGACGGTCGGCAAGATCCGGATGCGCAACCCGATTGCGACCGCGTCGGGGTGCTCGGGGTACGGGGAGGAACTGGCGGCGTTCTACGACCTGGGCCTCTTGGGGGCGATCGTCACGAAATCCATCACGCTGGAGCCTCGCGACGGCCACCCGCCGCCGCGCCTCGTCGAGACGCGCGCCGGGATGCTGAACGCCATCGGCCTGGCGAACGTCGGTCTGGAGGCGTTCCTCGCGGAGAAACTTCCCGCGCTCGCGCGGTACGACGTGCCGGTCATCGTCAACGTCGCGGGCGCGACGCGCGACGAGTACGTCCGCGTGGCGCGGGCGCTCGATGCGGCCGAGGGGGTCGCGGGGATCGAACTGAACGTCTCGTGCCCGAACGTCAAGGAAGGGGGGATCGAGTTCGGCGTGGACCCGAAGACGCTTGGTGGCCTCGTCGAGGCCGTTCGCCGCGAGGTCGCGCGCGCGACGCTCATCGTCAAACTGAGCCCGAACGTGACGGACATCGCCGTCGTGGCCCGGGCGGCGGTGGACGCGGGCGCCGACGCCCTCAGCCTCATCAACACGCTGCGCGGTATGGCGATTGATCCGTGGACGGGCCGGCCGCGGCTCTCGAACGTCACGGGGGGCCTTTCGGGGCCGGCCATCAAGCCGGTGGCGCTCTGGATGGTCCGCCGCGTGTGGCAGGAGGTGGCGTCGGAGCGCGGCGTGGCGATCCTGGGCCTCGGGGGCATCCAGTTCGTCGAGGACGTGATCGAGTTTCTCCGCGCGGGGGCGACGGCGGTGGCGGTCGGGACGGCCAATTTCGTCAACCCGGAAACCGGGCGCACCTTGGCCGAGGGACTGGGCGAGGCGCTTCGCCGATTGGGTTGCGCCAGCCCGCTCGACCTCGTCGGCCGCCTCGAAGTCACCTAAGCAAGGTTATACGCGGTGGGTTCGCTGCGGGGCTTGCCCCGCGTCCCGGCGCGCCGGGACCAGCGCCCCGCCCCGAAAGGGGTCCAACATGGACAGGGACAAGCGGGGCGGCGAACCCGCCGTGCGGTGGCCAGGAATGGATGCCGCCCTGGAGCACAGAGAATTGAGGGAGCAGCCATGAGATCAGCCGGTTGCTGGCTGGTGTGGGTCGGGTTGGCGTTGGCGTTGGCTGCGCCGGGTCCGCGGGCGTCGGCCCAGGAATATACGGAGGCCCAGCGTCAGTCGCTCTCGCTGCGGTCGGCCGAGGTGGACGCGCTGACCCGTTTGGCGGACCTGGTGGCGTCGGCCCACCTGTCGGCGGATCGGACGGTTGGGCAGGCGCTGGAGCGGGGGAGCGACGGCTGGATCGCACTGCGTCTGTTTCTGCGGTCGGCCCGGCCGGTGGGAGAGCCTCGCTACTATTCGACCGGCGTGACGGAAGTGGACCTGGAGATCCCGCTGGAGGCGGTGCTCAAGACCCTCAGCGCGTTGTGCACCCGTCGCGAGGGCGACGTCCCGGCGCTGGACGACCTTCGGGCCAGGGCCGTGGACGGCCACCTGCGCGTGAGCGGCATCGGCCGCGTGCCGACGGACCTTGAGCCGGTGGTGGCGGCCCAGGTCGTCGCGTCGCCTCCGGAGACGCTGCCCGAGATGTACCCGCTGGGGTGGGCGACCGTTCAGGCGGCCGGCCGCATCCAGGCCGCTCGCGACGCCCGGATCCGCGCCTATGAGGCGATGCGCGCGCGAATCCGGGAACTGCGGGTCACGCCGTCCCACACCCTGAGCGACCTCGTGGGGGCGAGCGCGGCGGCGGAGGCCCGGTTGGACGTGTACCTGCGGTCGCTCGCGCCGGCCGGCCGGCCGAGGATGATGCCCGACGGCCTGTGCGAAGTGACCGTGGCGGCGCCGCTCCGCGACCTGATTGCGGCGCTCAAGGAAATCCAGGCGATGAACCCGACCGGCCCGAAGGCGACCGGAGAGGAGATCGACGGCCTGTCGGTCCGGTTGAAGATGGACCGGCTGACGGCGACGGGGTACGGGGCGCCGGCGTCGGCGTACGTGCGGGAGGGGGGCGGAATCGAAACGGCCCCGCTGCCCGACTGGGCCGCCGCCGCTCTGGAGACCCGGGGCGAGTCCCGCCCGCCCGAACACATCGAGGACGCGAAGGAGGCGCGCGTGCTGGCGCTGCGGGCGGCCAAGGCGACGGCGATGGAGGAACTGGCGAAGCGCCTCGACGCCGTCGGCCTCGACGACGGCCGGACCGTCCGCGAGCGCGCGGCCAAGGACCCCGTCTTTCAGCGGGACGTTAAGACCTTTCTCCAAAGCGCCGAGACGGTGGCCAGCCGGCCGACCGACGACGGCCAGTGGGAGGTGGTGGTTCGGCTGCCGCTGGCGCGGCTGTACGAGTTTTCGCGGCGAGGGATGTAGCCGGCCGAGGCTTAGAATCCGATCCGGGCGCGCGTCAGGAGGGCGTCGAGGACGAAGGCGGCGTCGAGGAAGATCAGCCAGTAGATGGCCCGCTCGATGAAAGGGGCGTATTCGTCAGGTGTTCGGCTGGGCCCCGCGCCGGACCAGAGCCTTCCGGGCCAGAGTCCCGCCAGGATGAGGGCGGCGAAGACGCGGGCGAGCGGCGGCATGAAGTCGGCGACCAGCCGCGTGTACATCAGCATCCACATCCCCAGGCCGGCGACGAGGCTGACCACCGCGAGCATCTGCCACGGCCGGCTCGACATGACGAGTTTGCGTCCGGCGGCGATGCTGTAGCCCGACATGACGGCCGTGGCGCAGAAAAGCACCAGGCCGTGGCGCACCCACAAGGGTCCCCAGGGCATCAGGAGGTTCCAGTCGGCGCGGTTGTGGGGCGAGCCGACGGCCGCGGCCACGCCGATGCCGTAGTTCAGCAGCCGGCACAGGCCCATGACGGTCATCGCGACGTAGGCCGGGCCGCGCTTCGCGCCGAGGTTGTAGAGGTTGATGACGCCGAAGGTCCCGATGGCCAGGAGCACCGCGGAGCCCGTCAGCCGGGAGACGCCCAGAATCGCCAGCGCCGCGGCAGCGACAAGCAGCAGCCAGGCCCCCGTCAGACCGACCTCGCCCGTGACGAGCGGCCGGGGAAGGTTCATCAGCCTGTCGCGCCGCAGGTCCACCAGGTCGTTCTCGACCATGCCGAAGAGGTAAAGCCCCGCGGAGATGCCCGCCAGAAGGAGGACCGTCCGCCCGTCGAAGTCGGTGATCTTCCCGGAACCGATAAGTGCGACGGCATAGCCTGCGACGACGTCCGAGATGGCCGTCACGAACAAAGGAACGCGAAGGAGGCGCGCGTATCCTCGAAGGGTGTCCATGGAGGGGATTGTCCGCGCCGGGGGCCGGCAATTCCAGTCTTTTCCGCCCCGGAGGGGGGCGATATAATGCCGCCGACATGATTGTCACGATTGACGGGACGGTAGGCAGCGGCAAGAGCACGGCGGCGGCGGGCCTGGCCCGACGCCTCGGAGCCGCCCACCTCGACACCGGCGCCATGTACCGCGCGCTGACCTTGAAGGCCCTCGAAACCGGCGTGGACCTGGAAGACGAGAAAGCCCTCGAGGCCCTGGCCGCCGGGAGCGACGTGGAACTCGACGGCCGGGCGGGCGAGCAGCGGGTCCGTCTCGACGGCCGCGACGTCACCGACGCCATCCGCTCCAACCGGGTGAGCACGCACTCGCATTACGTCGCCCGCACCCCCGCCGTCCGCCGCGTGATGGTCCGGAAGCAGCGCGCCTTCGCCGAACGGGCCGGCAACGTCGTCGCCGAGGGACGCGACCAGGGAACCGTCGTCTTCCCCGACGCCGAGGTGAAAATCTTCCTGGACGCGGACCCGAGGGAGCGGGCGCGGCGTCGGCAAGTGGAACTCGAAGGCCGGGGCGAGTACCGGTCGTTCCGGGAAGTGCTCGAGGAGATTCAGGAGCGCGACCGCCGCGACTCGACGCGCGAGGCCTCGCCCCTGAAGGCCGCCGACGACGCCGTCCGCGTCGACACCAGCGGCATGACCATCGAGGAGATGATCGAGGCCCTCGTCGCCGAAGTCCGCCGCCGAACCAAGGAGACGCCGTGAAGGGCCTTCGCCTCGTCTGGTATCGGTTGTGGCAGCAGGTGGCGCGGATCCTGTTCGTGCTCGTGTTCGGCCTGCGGGTGCACCATCGTCGGCGATTTCCACGGACGGGCGGCGTCCTGGTGGTCGCGAATCACCAGAGTTACCTGGACCCGATCCTGGCGGCCGTGGGCATGCCGCGGCCGTTTCATCCGATGGCCCGCAACTCGCTGTTCCGGTTCGCGCCGTTCGTGTGGCTGATCCGAAGTCTGAATGCGTTTCCGGTTCGGCGCGGCACGGCGGACTTGGCGGCGGTCAAGGAAGCGCTGCGTCGCCTCAAGGCAGGCGGCGTGGTCCTCGTGTTCCCCGAGGGGACGCGGACCCGCGACGGGTCCATCGGGCCGATGCACGGCGGTCCGGCGGCGATAGCGGCCCGGGCGGGCGTTCCCATCGTGCCGATGGTGATTGACGGGGCGTTCGAGGCCTGGCCGAGGACGCGTCGGCTGCCCCGGCCGCACTGGATTCGCGTCGCGTGCGGACGGGCCGTGTCGGCCGGCGATTCGGGCGCGGGCGACACGGAGGCGGTGATGGCGTCCGTGCGCCGACAGATGCTCGACCTCCAGGCGGAAATGAGGCGGAAACGCCGACCGCAGTGACCGGGCGGAGAAACCGTGGCGAAACCATCGAAAAACCAGCCAGCCGAAGGCGAACCGACGATCGAGGTGGCGGCGGGGAGCGGCGTATGCTTCGGCGTCCAGCGGGCGCTTCGGCTGGCGGAAGAGGCGCTCGGGGGCGGCGAACCCGTCTATTGCCTCGGGCCCCTCATCCACAATCCCCAGGAGATGGAGCGCCTCGGCAAGAGAGGATTCTGCGTCATCGAATCGCTCGACGAGGCGAAGGCGGCCGGCATCCTTCTGGTGCGGAGTCACGGCCTGGGGCCGGACGTCGTCGAGCAGGCGCGGGCCCGCGGCTTGGGGATCGTGGACGCGACCTGTCCGCTCGTGCGGCGCGTCCAGACCCTGGCGGTCGAACTGGCGGAGCAAGGATACCGCGTGGTCGTCGCCGGCGAGGCCGCCCATCCGGAGGTCCGGGCGATCCTCGGCCACGCGCCGAGCGCCGTCGTCGTCGGCCGCGTGGCGGAACTGACGGCCCTGGACCTCGGGGGGCGGGTGGTCCTGGTGGCCCAGACGACGTTCTCTCCGGAGCGGTTTCGGGAGATGGCGGCCGCGCTGATCGGCCGCGACCTCCCCGAGGTCCGCGTGGTCAACACGATTTGTGCGGCGACGGTGGACCGTCAGCGGGCGGCGGCGCAATTGGCGGAACGGGTGGACGTCATGATCGTCCTCGGAGGCCGCAACAGCGCCAACACCAACCGCCTGGCCGAACTGTGCCGGGCCCATGGCGTGGAGACGTACCACCTGGAGCATGCCGGGGAGGTCCGGGCGGAGCATCTGCGGGGCCGGCGGCGGGTGGGGATAGCGGCGGGGGCCTCGACCCCGCACTGGATTATCGAGGCGGCCTCGGAGCGGATTAGAGGCTTGCAATCCCGGAAGCAATAGCCTAGAGTGCTGGGTCTTTGCGGTCGGGCGGTCCGGCCGCGGTCCAGGGTATGCGGCGGGCAAGTGGCCCGGCGTTCGGGCGCGCAAACGGTCTTGCCGCCGCCCAAGTGGGAGGTTTCCCAGGAAAATGCTGAAAAGTCGAATTCAACGCGAATACGGTCTGAACGATCCGGACATCGATCAGGAAGTCAATGCGGTGCTCGGCGGGACGGAGCAGCCGGGGCACCTGGAGCATCTATACGAGGATTCGATCAAGAGTTTTGAGGTCGGCAGCGTGATCCGTGGGCGGGTGGTTCGCGTGGTCGGCAGCGACGCGATGATTGACGTGGGCTTTAAGAGCGAGGGGAGCGTCCCGCTCGAAGAGTTCGAAAGGTCCGAAGAGACGGAGCCGGGCGCCGAAGTGGATGTCCTTCTGGAAGCCGTCGAGGACGAGAGCGGCCTGGTGCTCCTGTCGAAGCGCAAGGCGGACCGCATCAAGGGTTGGGAACGCGTCCTCGGGCAGTTCAAGGAAGGCGACGTCGTCAAAGGCCGCGTCACGCGCAAGATCAAGGGCGGCCTGCTGGTGGACATCGGCGTGCCGGTCTTCCTGCCGGCCAGCCAGGTGGATGTCCGCCGACCGTCCGACGTGTCGGTTTACCTCGGCCGGGAGATCCAGTGCAAGATCCTCAAGATCGACGCCGACCGGCGGAACATCGTCGTTTCCCGGCGGCGCCTCATCGAGGAGGAACGCGAGGAAGCCAAGCGCAACCTGTTGAGCACGATGCGCGTCGGCCAGACGCGCAAGGGCGTCGTCAAGAACCTTGCCGACTTCGGGGCGTTCGTGGACCTGGGCGGCATCGACGGCCTGCTGCACATCACCGACCTGGCCTGGGGCCGGGTCGGCCATCCCAGCGAGGTCGTCGCGATCGACCAGCAAGTCCACGTCAAGATCCTCAGCATCGACCGCGAGAAAGAGAAGGTGGCCCTGGGCCTGAAGCAGTTAAGCCCCTCGCCGTGGCACAACATCGAGGCGCGGTACCCGATCGGCTCGAAAGTCAAGGGCGAGATCGCCAACATCACCCCCTACGGCGCGTTCGTGAAGCTCGAGGCAGGCATCGAGGGCCTCGTGCACGTCAGCGAGATGTCCTGGACGCGGCGAATCAACCACCCGTCGGAGGTGGTGAGCGTCGGTGAAGAGATCGAGGTCGTCGTCCTGGCGATCGACAAGGCCAAGCAGGAGATCAGCCTCGGCATGAAGCAGACCGAGGTCAACCCCTGGATGTTGGTCAAGGAAAGGTATCCGCCGGGAACAGTCGTCGAGGGCGTCGTGAGGAACCTCGCCAACTACGGCGCGTTCGTCGAGATCGAGGAAGGCATCGACGGCCTGCTCCACGTCAGCGACATGTCGTGGACGCAGAAGATCAGCCATCCGTCCGAGATGTTCGAAAAAGGCCAGAAGGTCCGCTGCGTCGTCCTCAGCGTGGACCAGGACAAGAAACGCGTCGCCCTGGGCCTCAAGCAGATGGAAGAGGACCCTTGGGAGCGGCGGATTCCGGAGGCATACGTCGCCGGCGCCGTCATCCGAGGCAAGGTGACCAAGGTGACGAACTTCGGCGTGTTCGTGGAACTCGAGCCCGGCCTGGAAGGCCTCCTGCACGTCTCGGAACTGGCGGACCACAAGGTCGAGAACCCCGAGGAGATCGTCAAGCCGGGGCAGGAACTCGAAGTCAAAGTCCTCCGCGTCGACGCCGACGAGCGGAAGATCGGCCTTAGCCTCAAACGCGTCCAGTGGGCCGCCGAGGAAGAGCAAGCCGAAGGCGAATCCGCTCCGCGCGAGGAGCCGCGACTGGGCGGCATCCAGCACGTCGAGGACGAGGCCCACGAAGAGGGCGACGGCACGACCCTCTTCGGGACGACGCTCCTGGACGCCGATGCCGACGACCAGCCGGAATCCGAGCCCGAGAAAACCGAGGAATAGGCCGAGCCGGCGGGGTTCGCCGCGGGGCTTGCCCCGCGTCCCGGCGCGCCGGGACTACGGCGGGTCTCCGCTGCGCTTCGACAAGCGGGGCGGTGAACCCCCCGCGCGGCCGCCCCCGGCTCGGCGGAAAATCTCGGGAAAAAAGTCTTGCCTTGGCCCCGGCAGGGGTGCTAAAATAGAGTGACACATCGGGTCGGCTCCGATCGGCGACTCGCGTTGCACGTTTTCTGGTGGGGGCTTGCCGTGCGGGGGGCAGCGCACGGCTAAGGGGTGGTGACACGTCGCCCGTCGGGCCTGCGGCGCATGAGGGGTGCACGTAGTATGGATACCGGCCTGCAGTTGTATCTGAGCGAAATCAACCAGACGCCCCTGCTTACGCGGGAGAAAGAAATTTCTCTAGCGAGGCGTATCCACAAGGGCGACAACAAGGCCCGCGACGAAATGATCCGCTCCAACCTCCGCCTCGTCGTCTCCATCGCGAAAAACTATTCCCGCCGGGGCCTCACCCTCCTGGACCTCATCGAGGAGGGAAACCTGGGCCTCCTGAAGGCCGTCGAGAGGTTCGACCCCGCCGCGGGGTGCCGATTCTCCACCTATGCCTCCTGGTGGATCCGCCAGGCCATCAAGAAGAGCCTCATCAGCGCCGTCAAGCCTGTCGATATCCCCCCCTACATGGTGGACATGATCAACAAGTGGCGGCGAACGGCGACGAGACTGGAGTGCGAGCGGGGCCGCCGGCCGACGCAGACGGAGATCGCCCGCGCCATGGGCCTGTCGCGCAGGAAAGTCGATGTCATCGCCAGCGCCGCCCGCGCGTTCAGTTCCCCCTTCCAGGCCGTCTCCGACGATGCCGAGTGGTCCCTCTCCGAAATGCTCGCCGACGAGGGATGCCGATCCCCGGTCGACGTCATTCTCGACAACCGCCGGGCCGCGGCGGTCACGAAGGCCCTGAACTCCATCAACGAACGGGCGGCCACGGTGCTGCGGATGCGCTTCGGCCTCGAAGGATGCAACCCCATGTCCCTGAAGGAGATCGGCGAGAAGATCGGGCTGACGCGCGAACGCGTCCGCCAGATCGAACACGGGGCGCTGTGGTGCATCATCGCGGCCATCCGAAGCCAGGAAGAGGACTCCCCCGTGCCGGTCGCCGTCAGCCCGGCCTGAGGCGCGAGGTCCCCCCGATTTCCCAGAGAAGGAGAGGGCCCATGAACGATGCCGCACCAGGCCTTAACCTGCGCTCCAGGATCCGCAGCATCCCCGATTTTCCGAAGCCCGGCATCATGTTCCGCGACATTACGCCGCTCCTTCAGGACGCCGCGGCCCTGCGCGAGGCCGTTCGCCGCATGGCCGAACCGTACGAGGGCGGCTCCGTCGACGTCGTCGTCGGGGCCGAGTCCCGCGGTTTCATCTTCGGCGCCGCCATCGCCGTCGCCCTCGGCGCCGGCTTCGTCCCCGTCCGCAAGAAAGGCAAACTCCCCGCCAGGACCGTCTCGCAAACCTACGACCTGGAATACGGCACCGACACGATCGAGATGCACGCCGACGCCATCCAGCCGGAAATGCGGGTCCTGATGGTGGACGACCTCTTGGCGACGGGCGGCACGATGGCCGCCTGCTGCGAAATGGTCGAAAAGGCCGCCGGACGCATCCTCGGCATCGAGTTCCTGATTGAACTCGCGTTCCTCGCCGGCCGAAAGAAACTCGAAGGCTATCCCATCCGCTCGCAGATAGTTTATGCCGACGAGACCTGAGTGACTGAGTAACTAAGAGCTTCTAATGTTCTGTTGAAAACGTGCCTTTGTCCCAATCCTGTTCGGCACTCCGTTTGCTAAAGGCCGGAAAAAGAATTTTCAGATTCCCCAATTTTCCTCTTGCGCCCATCTTAACAAGATGCTTTGATCGTGGGCATGGCCCACAAAAAGCGACA
>Ga0315288_10002829_pt1 | contig 22263 bp, 18 predicted proteins | sample YL17G11_20_MG_FD_203454 | JGI IMG/M metagenome (GOLD analysis project Ga0315288, IMG submission 203454) | Sediment microbial communities from Yellowstone Lake, YNP, Wyoming, USA - YL17G11_20 | ecosystem: Environmental > Aquatic > Freshwater > Lake > Sediment | place: USA: Wyoming | collected...
GGCCGGAGGTGGAGGCGGAAAGCGTTTCATCGACCGACCAGCTTGCTGAGCAGTGGTCAACGATGATGTCGCGGCCTGCGGATATTGAGATGGCGTCGCTTTCAGATTTCGGATTGTCGGCGGGCCGAACCCTAAGAAACCGGACGACAACGTGGTCCGCGGATATGCCAAGGGCATAGTTCTTCAGGCATATCCCGTCGCCCGGGGCGGTCTGGCCGGCGATTGTGATGTACGGATTGCTGATGGACAGGCCCGACCTCAGCTCGATGTTGCCGGAAACGCGAAAGACGACGATTCGAGGCCCTTTGGCGCGGACAGCCTCCCGCAGGCTGCCGGGGCCGTTATCATTGAGATTGGTTACTTCGAGGACCCTGCCCCCGCGTCCGCCCTGCGCGAAAGCGCCGAAGCCTTCGGCGCCGGGAAAGGCAGGGAGCCTGGCAGTGGGATTCGGCTTGGGAGCGCTGCCGCTGCCGCGGATGTGGCTTGGGATGAGGACTCGATACCAATTGCCCGCCAGTGCCCCGCCGCCGATGGCATACGCGGATACTTGTGTGAAGGTGAGGTTTGCTGCGAGAGACAATAGCAGAGCACTGATGATACCACAGCCGTTATGGTTTCTCATAATACGACCGCTCAGAAAGTCTGCGTTATTTATGCCTACTCGATAACGTGGATGTTCTTCTTTTTGCACATATCCTTCAGCACCTTCGGCCAGACGGTGGCGCTGACCTCGCCGATGTGGGCCTTTTTGAGCAGGAGCATAAAGGTGCGTGACTGGCCGATGCCGCCGCCGATACTGAGGGGTATCTGGTTATTCAAGATTGCCTTGTGGTACGGGAGCTTTAGGAAATCAAGCTGGCCGGAGATCTCGAGCTGCTTTTTGAGCGTTTCGGCGGTAACGCGGATGCCCATCGACGTCAGCTCGTGGCGTCGTTTTGTCACCGGATTCCAGACGAGAATATCGCCGTTGAGGCCGTGCATCGGCCTGCCGTCCTCCGAGGTCGTCTCCGTGACCCAGTCGTCGTAGTCGGCGGCCCTCATTTCGTGTGGGTAGCCATCCTTTAGCACCCAGCCGATGCCGTAGATGAAGACCGCGGGGTATTCCTGTACTATGGCCGTCTCTCGCTGCTTACGCGGCAGGTCGGGGAATTTGGCCAGGATGTCTTCGGCGTGGATAAATGTCAGCTCGTCCGGCAGGTCGGGGTACTTGTCGGTTCTCAGTTTCGGGAACAATTTCTGGACGTGCGTCTCGGCGCCCTTGAGGACCTTCCAGATTTTTTGGACGACCTGCTTGAGGAGCTTTAAGTTGCGCTGGTCTTTGGTAATTGCGAGCTCCCAGTCCCACTGGTCAACGTATGCGCTGTGGTCATGGTCGAGGAAGTAGTCCTTGCGGACGGCGCGCATGTCGGTGAGCAGGCCCTCGCCGATGCCCATCCCGAATTGCCGCAGGGCGATGCGCTTCCATTTGGTTGCGGCCTGGACAACCTGGGCGTCGATTGGGTTCTTATCGCGGTCGTTTGAGATGTGGAACTGGATTGGGGTGCGCGAGCCGTCGCGGTCGAGCAGGTCGTTGACGCCGCTGTCGATATCGACAATCAGCGGCACGGTAACGCGGATTAGATTGAGCTCTTTGCAGAGGTTTTCCTCAATATAATCCTTGGCTGCATAGATAGCGTTCTGGGTCTCCTTCGGTGAGAGCAGCGAACTGTAATTCCGCGGGAGTATTTTCTCCAGCTCGGCGTAATCGCCGATGCCTGGTCCAGCCAGGTCTGCTTTTTTGTCTGCCATTGTGTTTGTCTCCTAAATTTCAATCTATGAACGGGAACATTGAATGGAAGGGTCCTGAGTCGCCGGCAATAGGTGTTCAGCCAATGGGGCCGGCACATATATCTGCGGCTGAAAGACTGGATTCCTGCTTGCGCAGGAATGACAATCGGTGCTTGGGTATATTGTCATTGTCTGAAGGTTCCTTAGCAATAGCTTAGATATACTCTATTGTAGCGGGCGGCTTGGGAGTAAGATCGTACAGGCAGCGGCTGACATCCTCGATTTCAGTAACGATGCGGCTGCAGATACGGTTGAGCTTGTCCCAGGGCAGCTCGGTGGCGGTTGCGGTTCGGGCGTCGGTGCTCTCAACGCAGCGGACGACGATTATCTGGCCGAACCGGCGCTTATTGCCCACAATGCCCGTGGCGCGGTCGTTCAGCAGGACGGCCATATACTGGAATGCGCCGGTATCGGCGAGCTCTTCTTCGACGATAGCCGTGGCGGCGCGGACGGTCGCCAGACGCTCTCGAGTCACTTCGCCGACGATTCTGGTTGCGAGGGCCGGGCCGGGGAATGGAATACGCTCAGCGATCTCTTTGGGCAGCTTCAGGAATCTGCAAACCTCGCGGACGCCATCCTTTCTGAGCGTCTTGAGCGGCTCGACAACGGCGTAGCCGTAAGCTTCCTGCGTGTCGATGCCGATCTGGGCAAGGATATTGTGCTGACGCTTGATGCCGGCGACGGTCTCCTCGATGTCGGTCAAAATGGTTCCGTGGAACAAGAACTGTGCGCCAGATTCTTTTACCAGCCGGCCAAAGACCTTTGAGTAGAACGTATCGGTGACGGCCTGCCGCTTTTCTTCGGGGTCGGTCAGGCCGGCCAGCGCCGAGAGAAACTCCTCCTGGGCATCCACAAGCTCAACGGGGATTTTCATGCGTGCAAAGGTATCGACGACGCGCTTCGGCTCACCCTGACGCATCAGGGCGCTGTCAATGAAGACGGTTTTGAGGCGGTCGCCCAGGGCGCGATGTCCGAGAATGGTTACGAGGGAGCTATCGACGCCGCCGCTAAGCGCATTGATGGCCTTTGCATTACCCACGGTCCGTTTGATTTGAGCGATTTGTTCTTCGACGAATTTTTTGCAGTCCATTGCGGCCTCCTTGCAAATTCTTATTGGGTTTTCCTGTAATCAGGCTCGATAGACGGCGGGGAATGTACCAGTCGGACCGGAGACTGTCAAGAATTATCGCAAATTTGCAGAGCTACATCTAATTGTAGGGCGGCGCTTGCCCGCCCAGACAATGGCGGGCTTGCCCCGCCGAAGATGTCTGGTGGGCCAAAGAACGTGCTGTGGGCTAAAGCCCACCCTACATGGGTGCGAGGCGGCTTTGGGCCAGCCCGCCGCGGCGGGCGAGCCCGGCATTTTGTATCTCGATGACCGAATCGAGGAGTTCCTTGTTTGTTCGGCTCTTCTTTATGTTGAGGCTCCTGATTCCGGCCGGGGCGTCTGCGGATTCGACCTTGCGGAGGAACTCAACGAGCCGGTCGAGCGTCAGACCTTCGATGTCAATTTCAACAATGGTCTGGGAGTATTCGGGCCCAAGCGGCAGGACTCGCGGTTTGATTGTCGCTGCGTTCTTTTCAAGATCGGACCGGCTGATTAACGATTCGAGGAAAGGCAGCAGCTCGAACGTCTCGCCCTGCGAGGCGACTTTCGCGCGCAGATCGCTAAGGCTGTCACGAAGATAGATATATTCTTCCGCCGCTGCGCGGAGTTTTCGCAGCTCCTCCTGCTTCTGGGGAATAACGCGTCTGAGCGTTTCGATTCTGTCCTTAGCCGGTTTAACCACAAGAGCGAAAAACGACCAGGCGACAGCAACAACCGCCAGGGCGGCGGCCAGGACTTTTTCTCTTCGTGTCAGGCGTATCATTTGCGCTCCTGCATCGCTAACGGTATCAGCATAGTAAATTGAACAACGCCGGTCTGGGGGCGTTTCTGCGCATCGACGTCAACCTGTCCAAAGCCGGGAACCTGCTGCAAAAGCCGCTGCCATTCGTACACCGACTCGAACGAATCGCAGGCGCCCGTGATGCGAACCGAATCGGCCGTAATCAACAGGTCATCCACGTCGAGCGGCTTGCCCGCCCAATCACTGGCGGGCTTGCCCGCCGCGGCGGGCTGGCCCGGGGCATTGGCAGTTATGGTTCGCAGGATTTCAAGAGGCCGCATGCCGCTGGGATAAAAGGAATCGAAAAGCCGGCAATCTTTGCGAAAAGACTCGAGCTTCTGCTCCAGCTGGGCAAGCGGGCTTACGATATTCTGTTCCTGCGGGCAGGCGGCTCGGAAGGTTTCCTGTATCCGGTCTTTCACATCCGCATAAGCCGCCTCGAGACGCCGGAGCTGCACGAACAGGCCGACCAACAGGAATACAATGATTGCTGCTGCGAGAGCCGTATGACTTAAAAGCTCTCTTTTGACGTTGATGGGCGTTTTTTTATCATCGCTGTCAACATCGAGAAAATTGATGCCTTTGGTTTGGTCGGGCGCGATGAGGCGCAAAGCAAGACCCTCGGCAACACAAGTTGACAGGTCGGTCTTTTGGTCGGGTGCGGCCTCCACTGCGGCGGAGGGATCGACAACGGTGACGCAGCAATCGAGCGCTTGTTCAACGAGCGATTTGAGATAGACGGGATCCGCGTCCGTCGTAATCAGGAATACCCCCGTATTCGGCTCAATAGCGGTCCCGAATACCCTGTGCCAGGTAATGCGGGCTTCGCGTGCAATAATTTCGGCAAGGGCATCACGACTCGAATCAACATCCCTTGCGGGGTCTTCGCCGCAAGCGATGGCAATCGGGATATTCCTGACAATGAGGACGTCATTGTCGCAGGTGACGGCAAGGGTGAGGCAGGATTCATCCACATCGACAATTACGGCCCGGCCGGTTCTAATTTCGGGGTGATTAATCGCAACGGTGGAATACGCTGCAAAGATGGGCGTGTCCACAAGCTGGGGGTGAATCTTCGCCCCGGCAAGGATGTTGAGTCTTTCGTTCAGCGATTCTCTGCTCACGGCGGCGGTAAGAACGGAATACTTGCCGTCGGAAGACGGGTGATAAGAACAGACGTGAGCAACGATCTGCTCCGGCGGTATCGGAAAGCTGTTCTCCAACGCGGAAGAGCCTCCACGAAGGGGCCCTGCGGCCTGCCGGGGCAAGCTATCGAGTCCGGCGGCGTCGGTGTCGAGGATTCGAAAGAAAACGGCATCGTGCGGCATTGAGACGGCCACGGCTGCACGCCTGTCAAAACCGAATTTGGCAAAAAGGCCGCGCAATATCTCCGGCAGAGAATCCGAGGCGCGGCGGGTCTGCGTGCTGAAGGCCTTCTCAATGCGAAAACCTCCCGACGCGCCGACGATTTGCACCGCACGCACATAGACCGGGCCAATGTCAATGCCGATACATCGTTTAACCATTATGTTGTCTCCGAGTCTGCATCATACGAGAAATCTTCCATGCTTGGGTTCTTAGAGCTCCTTGTAAAAAATGACATCAACGTTTTTGGCGGCCGCGTTGTTTCGAATCATCGCTACTACGGTGGAGCTGATTTTGCCGACCGTTCCCCGTGCAGAGACCTGATAGTATTGGTCTGTGGACCGGACGGCGGCAGTCTCTTTGATCGCGTTGTAAATGGCGTCGGTCATTCCGGGTACGTCGCGCAGCTCCGTAAGGCTGCCTAAGGGCTTGCCTTCGCGCCGGTCAATAATCATCCGCGCCAAGGCGGGGTCCATATTCTCCGAGAGGCTTTCGATTACGAGCTTAGGGGCGCAATTGATATTGACCTTGCCGTCGCCTTTGACTGTTATGCAGTCCCGGATACGGCCGAATACGTATGGCGTTATTCCTTTGACGAGCATAAGCTCTTCGGTCGTATCGAGCGGGCCGTTCTTGGAGCGATACGGGTGCGCGAGGTCGCTGTAGTAATCCGACTCGGCACCCAGGTTGTCGTGCTTTACAAAGGGCAGAAGCGTCGTTTCCTCGTCACTGTCGGTCCAGTCGATAATGGAAGGGACCAGGCCGTAGCCGATACGGGAATCGCTCAAGTCCCGCCGGTTGAGCAGGTCGATAAGCCGAAGCAACTGGTCGATTCTGGCGCGGTCCGGCGCGCCCGTTTTGGTCTTGAGCAGATTGAGATTCAGCTTGCCGCTCTCTTCGGTAACGGTTATCGAGCAGGCGCCTTCGGCCAGAGAGAGGGGCATTTGGCCGGCCAGCAGACCGGACAGTTTGCCGTTTGCACGAAAATCGCCGGTGCTCTTGAGCGCTGCAATTGCGATATTCAGGCCCGCCCTTGCGCAATTCAGCGCCTGCGCCGATCTTTTCAGATCGTCCACAGTAAGCAGCTCGGCCCAGGATTCGCGGTTGAAGCCAAACAGCAGGACTCCCAGCATTATTATCATGCAGAGGACGACTACGAGTACAAATCCTCTGCTGGGAGTCCCAAGTGGGACCTTTCGATCTACTTTTTTTCTCTTAAGTCTCATCACTCGTCGGCCAATCCTGTCATCTCAGACGGAGTTTTATTGTTTCGGGTATTAAGGCAGCATATATGCGCGACAGTACCGTAGCTGCATTGGCGGCGGTTCTCGTCGCGGCAGGCAATATCGATCCTCACAGCGGCGGGCAGATTCTTCCTCCGGGTGAAATCCCATTCGCCAAGCCACTGGCGCCCGTCAAAGAAGCCCAGCTCGATTTGCTCGACGTTTTCAATGAGCGGCGACCAGTCTCTCTCCTCCACGAGGCCCTTCGGCGCTTGGACAAATCTTGTGCAGCTTACAAAGAGCGTATGCGTGCTCTTGTCGAATCTGTATGCGGCGTCGAACAGGCCGCCCCCTGGGGGCTCGCCGGAAAGCCCGGATGTGGTTATCAGATGCAGAATTTCGCCGTTTGGAGCGCTCGGGCCGCTTTTGAAATAGTTGACGGGACTTTGAAGGCCCCAGGCCCCGTGGGGGATAGCTGTTGTTTTCGGCAGAGCCGCTTTGGTCGGGTCGGCGGAATCTGCAGGCGCGCCGCCATAGCAGCAGCGAACCTGGCGGGCCATCTGCTGCAATACCGAGCGGGTCCGGTCGGCGAGGGTCATCCGGGCCTTGTAGGCTTCAGCTGATCTCGACGTCGCCGAGTAGCTGCCATAGACCATAGAGACAATCGTGACGATCATCGCCACGGCCACAAGCATCTCAATCAAGGTGAACCCGGTCTTGTCGGCTTTGTGAGTCATTGCAGTTTCCTGTCGGCAACGCAGGTTGACATTTGCAGATGTTTTCGACGGATGCCCTGCTTCCAGGTGACATCGACGGATATCTTTCTTAATCCGGCGACCTCGGCCTCCGTCAATTCGGGCAATTGCATGTCACTAACCTCGGTTCGCCAGCGGAAATCTGCTCTGTCGTATTCGGCGGCGCCGGTATCGACCCCAACCTGGGGATAACCGAGGGCCATCGTCTCGGCGATTTTCCCCTGGGCAAGGAATACCGCCTGGGCCGTCATTTGAGCGGCGTCCGCCATGCCGATGCTGACCAAGTGAAGCTTAAGCAGGCCCAGCAGGGAGATCGAGACTATGGCAAGGGCGACAATGACCTCAATAAAGGTAAATGCGCCGATCCCGGTCGCCTGTTCGGTTGCCTTGTGTCCTTTGATCCGAGGCATTTTACTTAAGATCCCAATTCATCGAGATTCCAGCTTTCGATATCCGCATCATCCTTCGCCCCGCCGTCCTCGCCGTCCTTGCCGAAGGATTCCAAATCGTAATCCCTGCTGTGCAGCCCCGGCGCGATATAAATATACGGTTTGCCCCACGGGTCTATGGGGGCTTTATCGAGGTAGCCATCGCTGTTGTAGCCTTTTATCCCCGGGTCCGAGACAAGGACCTGCAGACCTTCGGAGGTTGTGGGGAACCGGCCGGTGTCGGTCTTGAACAGGGCCAGTGCCGATTCGATGTTGCGAATGTCAACCTTGGCCTTCATTCTTCGCGCCTGTTCGGGCCGGTTCAGCATTCGCGGCATAATTACCGTCGCCAGAAGACCCAGGATCACGACCACAATCATAAGCTCAATCAGAGTGAAACCGTTATGCGGTTGACGGCGATATTTGCTTATCTGGTTCATTTTCTTTGATACTCCTCTAAATGACCTGACTTATATCGAATATGGGCAGCAAGACAGCCAGGACTATGAAGCCAATGACGGCTCCCATAAACAGAAGTATTGCCGGCTCAAGCAGCGAGGTCAGCGTTCTTGAGGTCAGCTCAACCTCGTCATCGTACATATCAGCGATATTCATCAGACCTTCTTCTATGGTGCCGCTGATCTGGCCGGTCGCAATTATGTGAACGACGATGGGCGGAAAAAGAGACGTTCTCTTTATTGCCTCTGCGATGCTGTCTCCCTTGCCGACACATTCCTTGACGGAATTCAGGGCGTCGGCAATAAAGCGATTCTGAACGACGCCCTTGCCTATTTCGAGGGCTTGGAGTATCGGGATGCCGCTCGCAAGAAGCACGCCGAGCGTTCTGGCCAGCCGGGCTATTTCCAATTTGAGCAGGAGCTTGCCGAATAGCGGCAGCTTCAGCTTGGAGCGGTCCCAGGTAATCCTGCCTTCTTTGGTTTTGAGCCAGGCGGCGATTGCAAAAAAAGCGACGCAAACCGCCGCGGGAAACAGCAGCCAATATGTCTTCATAAAAGAGCAGACCGATATCAGCAGGCTTGTGGGCCAGGGAAGCTGGCGATTCATTTCAAGAAATACGCCGGTTATGCTCGGCACAACAAACGATAAGAGGAATACTACCACGCCAACTGCCACAACCGCCATCATCAAGGGATAGGCGATGACGGATTGAATCTTTCCTGCGAGGCGGACTCGCTTCTCGAGCATCTCAGCCAATCTCAAGAGGACGTCCTCGAGGGAGCCGCTTGCCTGGCCGGCAGCTACCATATTGATAAATACACTGGAAAAAACATCCGGATACATAGCAAGTGCGCCGGAAAGTGTGCTGCCGGCATTGACATCATCGCGGACTTGCGCCATTACCTCCGCGAGAGGGCTGGTCTGCGAACCAAGATGGAACATTCTGAGCCTGGAATGCGGCTCGCCAGAAGACGGGCGAGCATCCTCGCGAGGCGTCCCGCTGGCCTGCAACTGTTCGACTAAGGCCGAGAGGGCAGGCACAACCGGCATACCCGCACGCAGCAGCGTGGCCAACTGTCGCGTTGTTCTGCAGAGGTCCTTAGTGCCGATTCTTGCCAGAAGCGCCATCCGCGGCGGGATAGAGCGACCGTCGCTCCTGGGCGTCCCAGATGCCGCAACAGGCTCTTCCACAAGCACGTTATATTCAGCTACCCGCATGTTCGGCCACCTGTGAATCTGCGTACACGCTGCCCTGCGTAACCCTGCAAACCTCTTCGAGTGTAGTCTCGCCGGCCAGAGCTTTGCGCAAGCCGTCGTCTCTTAAAGTGCTCATGCCCTTTTCGACGGCAGCTTGCTTTATGGTATGTGCGGCGCAGCGTTTGGTCATCATTTCCTTAATATCATCATCCACAATGAGAAGCTCAAATATCCCGGTTCTTCCGAGGTAGCCGGTCTGGAGGCAGTTTTCACACCCCATTCCCTTGTAGAGCGGGCCTCGGACCAGTGAGGCGCTCGCGCTTTGACCGGCGATGGCAATCGCATGCTCCTGCGCTGCGTCGGGCACTTTGCAATTCGGACAAATGACGCGTATCAGTCTCTGGGCCATAACCGCGACTACGGAAGATGAGATCAAATATGGTTCGATGCCCATATCCACCAGGCGGGTGACAGCGGAGGCCGAATCGTTTGTGTGCAGAGTGCTCAGGACCAGGTGACCCGTGAGCGAGGCCTGAATTGCTATCTCGGCGGTTTCAAGGTCACGAATCTCCCCTATCATAATCACGTCGGGGTCCTGGCGGAGAATGTGGCGGAGGCAATTCGCAAAGGTCAGATTTATCTTAGGCTTTACCTGCATTTGTCCGATGCCGGGAATCTGATACTCGATCGGGTCTTCGACCGTGAGTATGTTTCGCTCTTCGCAGTTAAGCTCGTTCAGTGCGGCGTAGAGCGTTGTCGTCTTGCCGCTGCCCGTCGGACCGGTGAGCAGAATTATCCCGTGGGGCATCCCAATCAGGCGGTGAAAGCTACTGAGCACGTCGCCGCTGAAGCCGGCCTGGGCCAAAGTCAACCGGCCCCGGCTCTTGTCGAGGAGCCTGAGCATTATCCGCTCGCCGCCGAGCGTGGGAATTACAGAGACGCGAATATCCACGAGGTCTTGACCCATTTTGATCCTGCTCTGGCCGTCCTGGCACAGCCTGCGCTCGGCAATGTTGAGGTTGGCCATAATCTTCAGTCTGGACAGCAGAGCCGGGATTTGCTGCTTGGGCAGAGTGGCGACATCGTGCAGAACCCCATCGACTCTGAAGCGGATGCGCGCCTCATTTTCATAAGGCTCAATGTGGATATCGCTGGCCCGGCTATGCACCGCCTGGAAGAAGATGCGATTGACGAGCTTTATTGCGGGCGCCTTCTCCGCAATGCTGAGCAGGTCCTCGGCCCGCGTCTGGACGGACGAAGCATCAATATCAATCCCGGGAGCGGGCGGATTCGGCGCGTCGGGCCCCAGGTCCCGTGGCGGGCCGGCACTTTCGCCGCCTATGGCCGCGGTCTGATAGTAACATCGGCTTATGGCCTTTTCTATTTCGGAGGCGGGACAGACTACCCGAATGCAAGGCCGGTTAAGAACGCTCACAATTGCATCATAAGCTTCAAGGTTGAGCGGCTCGGCCAGGGCAACAGCAAGCAGTCCGTTTTCCAGGACGATGGGGATGGCGCATTGGCTCTTGAGGAATCCGAGCGGCAGTTTCCTGACCAAGTCGGGATTCAACTGCTCGGCAGAGATTGACTCGATGCAGCGGTCGGGCGCGAGCAGGTCCGGGATGCCGGGAGCTTTGTTCCACAATTGCTCCAGCGGCGCCGTTTCCGAGGGTTCCGCAAGATGCGAGCCCCCTGCTATTTGTCCTTGCCTGTTCGTATCCACCGGTTAACCTCCTCAAAGTCATACAAGACAACAAGCCCGAAGCGTAAGCGCCGGGGTATTCACGCCGATCAATTGTCATTTTCCCGCCCGGTGCTTTGGTCAAAACCTTCCAGCGCAGGGGCCATTTCTTTTCGCTTTTTCTCAGTGGCCTGGTCCAGGTCCTGCTGACTGCCTAATTTGTGCGGTGTTATGAAAAGCAGCAGATTTGTCTTCTGCAATTTGTCCTTCTGGAACCTAAACAGCGCGCCGAGCACAGGCACGTCGCCAAGCAGCGGTATCTTCTTCTTAACGCTGACCACGTCATCGCGAATAAGCCCGCCAATAACAACGGTCGAGCCGCTATCCATCGAAATCACGGTTTGAGCCTCGCGTTTGGCGGTTGCGGGCGTGTCGGAGGAAGTTGTCGTCACATCCTCGATGAGCTTCGTGAACTCGGTGTTGACGTCAAGCCTGATTAGTCCGCCCTGGCTGATATGCGGCGTTATCTCGAGGCTGATGCCCACGTCCTTGTATTCATACGTCTTTATGACGGTGGGGGTAATGAAATCCGTGGTCTCGGTGATCCTTGATTCTATAACGAAAGGTCTGTTTTCGCCGACGACTATCCTCGCTTTTTGATGATTCGAGGTCAGAATGTGCGGGGTGGAGAGAATATTGACGCCGGAGACCTTCTCCAAGGCGTGCAGTATCGTGCCGACTCTGCGATCCGTGCCAGCCCCTCGCCAGGCGCCGAGGGCCAGCCCCTCGAGAGTGCCGCTGGCAAAACCCACTCTCGGCCCGAATCCTGTCGCTCCGAAAAAGCGAACACTACCATCGACAGACTCATCAAGTGTGGCCCAGTCAATGCCTATTTCTTTGAGGCTGTCTTCGCTCACCTCTATAATCTGCATCTCAACGAGCACCTGCTCGCGCACGACGTCGAGCTTGTCTATGATCTCGGCAATGACCTCGAAGTCCTGCACGGCGGCGGCGACAATGATGGAGTTCGTGCCCTCGTCGGCTGTCACCTGCACCGGCTGGGCGGCTTCGAGCGTGCCGGAGATTTTCAAATTGGATAGAGCAGCGGTAAGCGATTGAGCAACTTCCTTTGCCTGGGCGTTCTGGAGGTAAACGACGTGGACGTTGTTTGTGCCGACGGGCCTTTGAACATCAAGCTGCTCGGCCAGGCTGCGAATTGTCTCGGCGTCCTGCGCGTTGGCCACAACGATAAGAGAGTTCGTCCTCGTATCAGAAAGTATCTTCATGTTATCCGTGTCGGTCTGCGGTGTGCTTCGGGTGCGTGCGGCCTGCGGGGAGGCTGCGGCGCCCTTTTGCATTATGCGGGTAATTTGCTCGCTCAGAACGTCGGCTGAGGCGTACTTGAGGGGAATTACCGTGACATTTTCCTTCGAGCCGGCTACATCGAGCCTCTGAATAATTGTGGCGAGGTAATGTATGTTCGAAGATGTATCGGTAATGACAATCGAATTTGTTCTGCTGTATGTGGATACCTGCGAGTCACCGGCCAGGAAAGGCTGAATGATCCGGCTGACCTCATCGGCGTTGGCATAGGCAAGCGGCATAATCTGGGTCACGACGGAATCGGTCTTGGGAATCTGCGCGGGATCGCTGCCGATGCGGACCTGCAAGCTGCGTTTCGCGGCCTGAGCCTTTGAGACAACCTTCACGAGGTCCCCTGCAGGGACGGCGGCATATCCCTGGACATCGAGAATCGATTCCAGAACGGAATAGAGGTCGCCCAGGCGTATTTTGGTAGGCGACATAACGGTGACGGGGCCGGTGACGCTCTTGTCCACGACAAAATTTATGCCGGTTATGTCGCCGATGGTCTTGAGGACGGTGCGAATATCGACTTGGTCGAAATTTATGGATATAAGCTCATCGCCCATTCCCGGCTCATTCAGGACAGGTATATTGACCAGTGTATGTGAGGATACCGGCTCCGCCACGCCTCCGGTTCCCTGCGACGCGCCCAAGCCCGGACCCGAAGAAATCACAGCGCCGGTTGCCGGCGAAGGATTCGTTTTTAGAGTCGCGGCGACATTCCGCTGATATGCGGTATTCGCCGGTGTCCGGGACGCCGAAAAAGCCGAGGGAGAGACTTCATCAATCTTGGCGGTCAGGTTTGCACCGGCGATGCTTGGCCGCTCAATTTGACCCCGCGCAGCGTCCGTAGGATGCAGGCTTTCGGCCGATTGTGCGAGGGGCTGATTCGGCGAATGTCCCATCCGTGATTCACGATTTGATTTGCAGCCCGCAGAAATTGCACAAGCAAGCCAGATAAGGCACAAGAAGCTTCCCGGCATACCGAGTACGCTTCTTCGACTTGGTTTATGACTAATTGACAGCATGTATTTTACCTGACTTCCTCTGAATGTTCAGCACTTCACTGCAAATCAAACGTTAGCTCCTTCGTTTCATCGCCCCGTGACAGCTCGAGATTCATAGCCGGCTGTGATCTTGCCTTCTGGAAGACCTGGAAGGCCTTCTGAAGACTGGTCAACTGCTGGCCGTTCACTATGCGAATTACATCCCCATTCTTCAGGCCGAGAGCCTCTGCGACGGGGACATCCTCCAGGCCGGTAATCTTGAGCCCTTCCACCTTCCCGTTTACACTATAGGGCTCTATTACCGCCTTGCTCAATATGTCCTCGATGTATCCGATTCTCGATGGTTTCACAGCGGCAGGCTGCTCGGATATCCGCGCTGGCGCCAGATATGGAGCGGGTTTGACGCCGCCGGGGGCATCCTTAGTGTCTCTCGCAGCAGTTGCAGGCGGGGCAGCCTCGGCGGTCTTGAGGCTCAACATCTTTCTTCGCCCCTCGTGGATGAGAATGACTACATTATCCTCGATACTCTGGATATAGGCGCCCGCCACCGCCTGGCCGGGTCTGTACAGGTCAACGGCCTTTGTTTTCGTGTTTCTGATGATGGCGCGAGAGAACGGCGGACTTCCGCACACAGTCCCGACCAATTCCAGGCCCAGTTCCTGGCCGGCTGACGGCAAAAAGCCGCCGTCGGTACGCCCCGGCTCGGATTGCATCCGGCTCGATGGCTTCCCGGCGGCACCGAATATGCTTCGGCTGACAATAACCGACCAGTCTTCAGCCGAGTCCTGTGCTGGATATGGCATCTCAGCCGCGCTGCCGTTCTCGGTGCCGACCGCAGAAGCCGGTGCAAAAACCTCTGTCGAACTACGCCAGACCAGCAGCGAGGAGGCAACGATGTAGCATAAAATCAGCACGAGAGCTAACTTGCTTATGAACAAGAGCTTACAAGCGTTCAAATTTTAGCCTTTCTTTGTAGAGACATAGTTTCTTCACACTGAAAATTATCGTCCGGTTGCAGTGGCCACTTAACCAGCAGCCTGTGATTTGCTCCGTGTATCTGTATCTGCTCCCGGGCTGCTCTCAGCACGGCTGGCTATATTCTGTCGCGAGGATTATCGGCCTTAAAGCGACAGGACCCGAGAACCACCGATTGTCCCCGCCCCTGTCAGAAGGAGAACCCAACGCGCCAGCGACGAAAGGCAGCGCGCCGCACGCAGAGCAGCCCTCAAACCACGGAATTGTAGGTTCATCGGGAGGCAGCGACGTTAGCGAGGCGTGAACAGACCTGGTCACCGCAGCGGTGCATCGGCGAAATGGGGCAGACCCGATTTCCATCGGGCGCTTCTGTACCACTTTGGGGATAGCCTATTGAGTGTATCCTGCTGAGCAACCATATCCTGCCGATGTTCTCTCGGACTGTCCCAAAAGAACAGGACGCTAAGAGAGGCTCAACTTTTCTCGGAAATACTCTCAATTTCTCTTGACAACTTGCACCAATATGTTGTATATGGGGACACCGTGCGACTCCGAAAGGAGGAGGCCATCTTCGGTACCCCGTGGGAGGGTGGCCGCTGTGTTGCATGCATAGTAATAAAGGAGTGCGGTTGCTTGGCGCTTGCAGTGTCACTTGCTCTGGTGATAGTAGCAAACGGGGCATCTGCCGTCGGCAAAAGACTGCTCTTTCTAAGATCATTGGTTTTTTGGGTTTCAGTTTTGACTACAGCACAGGGTAAGTAGAAAGAGTATCGCACGGATGTGATCTCTTTCTGCTCCCTGGGCTCTGCTACAATCAAGGTTTTGCCGTTTTGTGCAGCGACGGATTTCGCCAGTTTCCGATGCCATCCCACCAAACCGAGATATAATCGACAGAAGCTCGCCCGCGACCTCCCTGTTTGCACATCTCAATCGCCATCTCGCGAAGCTGCCGCATACAACCGACCCCCCCAGTTCGCCAGGCGTTAACGCCTATATCCGCGGCCTGGCGTTCGGCGTGCTCAAAATCAATAGTATCGGCAGTCAGCAGCTCGGCAAGCCGCTGGGCCTCCGGCTCTAACAATTCGGCCCATTGTTCTTTTTCCAGTTGCTCCTTTTCGAGAATCTCAGCCAACAAGCGCTCCTGCTCTTTCTGTCTGTTCTCTCTGGCGGCCTTGACCTGGGCCAGCCTCTGGGCGCGGTGTATCCTGCTTGCGGGCGACAGCACTACTTCCAGCACACCCGCCGCCGGATCGACTATTACCCAGACCAAAAAGGTTGCGCCCAAAGTCCCAAGTGCAACGCCTAATAAGAACTGCTGAACGCCCGTGCATACGCCTATCATCCCGAGGCATCCGGCAAGACCGCCTAGGAACGGTGCCGTGACATAGAAGCCGGTGTAGTAGCTCGTGCTGGTCAGAGGATGCTCAACCTGGAGCTTCTGGCTGCTGCTGACGCCCCTGAAAATCGCGAACAGATAGAGACTAATCAGGATAAAGACTATCAGGGCGCCGTGCCCCGACAGGGAGAATACGACCCACCATCGCACGCCAGCTTGGTGCAAGGCCAGAACCAGGACATAGCCGACACACAGCATAAACCACACTGTGCCGGCGAGATGCATGGACCTTAATGTGCCTCGTCTGAACATCAGCGCACCCGCCGAAGACTCAATATGAATGCGGACGGAAGTCAATCCGGGCGGCCGTGAACTCACTAATAGCCGCGATACCCGCCCCCGCCATACATACCACCGGCGCCGGGTCTGCTCTCGATGGGAGGATTCTGAATCATATATGCTCCTGAGAAGGCTCGGGCCAACGGCCTTATTGCCTCTTCGATCTTCATAGCTATAGCTGCCAAGATAGTTGGCGGGATGTATATTATGTCGCCTTCCTGCAGGAGAACGTCTTTGCTGGTATCGCCCCGAGCTATCATGCGCTTATAATTGGCTTTGAATATCTTCGGCTTAACGTTCGGGTCGCGCGACGGCCTTATTACGCGGGTCCGCTGTTCCCAGGCCGTAACGCTAATGTGCGCCTCAGAAACAGCGGTCAGCACCGAATCTCGCCCCGTATATATCTTCACTCCGGGCATATCGACCTCGCCTAGCACGTAAAAAACCTTGCTGCGGAATCCAACAACGCGAACCTCTATGGGGTAGTCCCCGACCAGCTTGTAGAGTTCCGCCACCTTCTGCCGCATCATCTCCACAACCTCCCCTACGGTCTTGCCCGCCACTTCCATCTCGCCTAAGCCCTCAAAGGAGACTTTCCCGTCAGGCCGAATCCGCTGGACCTGCAAATGGATCTCCGGGACCTTGGTGCAGTGTATTGCGATGTCATCCGGTGGCTGCAAAACGTAGTTTTCTGCAGTAACGTCAACTTCGTGCGGCTTTGCAAATGCTTGAATGTCCGCGGGGTGGCACACGGAGCTGCAACCCGCCCCGGCAGCAGCAATCAGCAACAGAGCCACCACTGTAATCGTCTTGGCATAGTTCATTATTGTTCTCCTTTTCTTGGACAGTTATATTCCATTTTTTACCTATATCGGCCTGCGCGATTGCAAACTGCAATTTATACGCATTATACTCCAGACCGCCTCTTTGTCAAGGTCTTAGACCCCACGTCCGGGCCGGGACAGTCCCGTGGGCAAACGGCGCCTGCAGATGCTCGCTGGAAGGCCGTTGTCACTATCCACCTGCGCCTTGTTATAGGACTGCGCACTATGACAATTTCCTTCTTATTTTCTTGCAAAACGCCTATGCCGGCTGTAAACTCCCCTCTTTGCACGCATAGCGTGCCTGTACGGGCGATTAGCTCAGCTGGTAGAGCAGCTGACTCTTAATCAGCGGGTCGCAGGTTCGATTCCTGCATCGCCCATTAACCGCCGGCGCCCTCATCGTCGTGATGAACACCGATAAAAAGAAACCCACCGCAACCATTAATCCTTCGCCCCCTTGACCCCCGCCTTGTTTGACGCAAACGCCGGAACTGAGATACCCGTGAGTCCTGTAGGGTGCGATTTTTCGCACCACTGGAGTGTTTCTGCGTTTGAAATTGGGTTTGATTGGGTTTGTTTTGAATAACGTTCGTTGTTCATTGTTCGTTGTTTATCGACATACGCCTTGATTGGTGCTGTACTTATGGCTATTTTACCCATTTTGAAATTGGCTTTGTTTTGCATAATTGACTCATGGCCACGAAGCCACTGAGGCACGAAGAAATAGAGTAATAGAGGAAATCTCAAGAAGCTTGTGCCTGAGCGGCGCTGTCCTTTGATTCTTCTGCCTACCGTATTGCGTTTTATCTCCTTTTACTGGTACGATTCTGTTGTGTTAGTTAGGTATATATTATAACATGTCTGGAGTTGGGTGTCAAGTGAATTCTCTTGCCACGAAGGCATCAAGGCACGAAGGCAACCGCGGATTACGCCGATTTCACAGATTTAGGCGGCGAAGGCCGGAATAGAGACCAGCCCTGGCGCGGTCTGTGGCCGCAACCAAACCCGAAGCACTATCCGCCAGAACGACGGCGGACAAGTATCCAAAATCATAGACAAATCCGAATCACCAAAACTCAAAATTCAAAACAAACCATAACGTCTTATTTCGACGGTGGTTATGGCAGCCGGATTCCAATATCAAGCACAAAAAACAACAAGTTGAAGGATTGTAGTACGGATGAACACCGATAAAAAGAAACCCGCCGCAGCCATTAGTCCTTCGCCCCCTTGACCCCCGCCTTGTTTGACGCAAACGCCGGAACCGAGATACCCCCCGAGTGTTCTATTCCAGGTGAAGCTCCGGCGCAGCTACTTGACTGATTGTTGGGTTCGGACCTGATTGATATTACTCATCCCTTATCGGCAGCATCAACTCAGGTCTTTCCCCTCGGTCGGGTGAACCTCTGTGTAATCAATGGCAGTGGCTTGTCCTTCACTCCACATTGCCGACAGCTCAGCCTCCAAGTGCATCCAGAAGCTCCTGCCTCGCCTGGGCCCCTCGTACAAATATAAAAGAAACTTGACGATCTGCAACTTCTCATTTGACCCGGAAGGGAGTACTCGATCATCTGCGGCGATTCTCGCACTCTTTTCAATGTGCTCCTTGTCGAAACATGCCCGTGGTATTGAGGCGTTCACAACGACCGCCTCTACCAACCGCAAAGCGGAGGCGAGGATTTCCCGCCAATGGGGGAAAAATGCTGTTCTTGACTCACTATGGCAGGCGCGGATTTTTTGAAAAATCCGCTTTAATCCGCTTCGTTTTCGTATTGCGATGATATTTCGGAGAGTGACTGTATCTGGTCGCTCTTTATTGTACTGCGTCCGTCTCTTCCAGCGCGTGGAGTGTTCTTCTGTGTACCGTGATATTTGCGGGCAGCTCTGACTTGTCTCTTCCAAGTTTGGCAGCTCGGCAGTTCATATTCTTCGGGAGCACCATTTTCTTTCAGCCAAACATAGACCTTATCATCTGTTGCACCAGCAAGGTTCGGGTTTTCCGAGAGAGCGAACTCGTTGCTTTCATAGGCCAGTCTCTCGGCTCTTCTCAAAGCGGTACTGGTCTTTTCGTCTGCTTCAGCCTGCCCTGGTTCTGCTGGCTTGCCGGTTGCCTGCAAAAACTCGTCCTCAAGCCTCTCGGTAAGACTTCCCACATCCCTGAGGACTTGCCACATAGGCCATTCCGAAACTGTGGGTAACGTTACTGTTCTCAGTCGTTGGATTGTCAAATCTCTCCATTTTTGAGCCTCTCCGCCAGAGGTAGTGACCTCATGTAAGCGCTCCTGTTCGCAGCCTTCGTGTTGGGGTGTAAAGCGTTGTCCATTGTTAGTTAAAAAATGTAAGTACGGGTGGCCGCAGCCCAAAGCCACTGCGCTTGCATATATCGTTGCATCAAAAATCATCCATGAGAATTTGAGGGCCACATCCAAAGCGGACCAACCGGCTTCGCATGAAAAGGTTATCCCTGGACTTCTCGGCCATTTGTTCAATAGATCAGGATACTTCTTCTGCAGCTCGTTGACACGCTTAAGGTATTCACCCAAATAAGACCACAAGGTTACAAATTCGTTCGCATCTCTCGCTTCGGGGCTGCGACTCAAGATGACGATCTCAATAGCGCAGTGAAAGCAAGGAAACATGTAGGAATATAACTCTCTGAGTTCTGGCAGCGGTTCCTCCCGTGCTTGGGCCGCTATCTCATCAGCCGAACGCACTGCAAGCTGCATCTGCGATTTGACAGTCTCGTGACTTAATGACTCCTGAGGCATCTTTTCACCCGGTTTCTATCAGGGCGGTCCGAGCACGAGAGCGGAGCGGGAGAGAACCGCTATCGAGCCGATGGTCTGTTATGCAGTCCGTTTTCTTCATACCCCTGTAATTCTACGCCGTTTTGCGCTAAATTGACAACACTTTTCCCCGATTTTCCTTGACTGGCAGGCACTTGAAGGCCTAAGATTGACATAGATTTCAGGAGGCCCTCAGCCGTATTGGAGGACCAGTCGTTTCATCTTTGACCAGCACCTTTGCCCATTCGGTTCTAAAAGTGTTGATACTTCTTTTGAAAGGAGCAGGAAAATGAGAAGCACAATCCACAAGCAAAACAGTCTCATCGCAAGATATTGTCTGGCCGTAGCGGTTTTACTGGCACTTCTTGGCCCGCTGGCCGGCGAAGGCCGTGGCAACTTCATCATCTGGAACGACGAGCAGCTCACAGTCAACTCATCCCATTCAGACGGTATCTTATATGACACGAGCCGTGTGTTTATCGTCCTTGGCGGGTCTGTGAACAGCCTCACCGCCTGGAACTGCAGCACAGTGGACATGTCCGCCGGATATGTGGAAAACCTTTACGCCAACAACTCCAGCAGCGTGGACATCTCCGGCGGGTCTGTGTACGTCCTCAATACCTACCACTCCAGTGCAGTGAATATCTCCGGGGGGAATGTCGGCGGCGGGTATCTCAATGCCTCCGACTCGAGTACTGTGGACATATCCGGGGGGACTGTGAACAGCCTGATCGCCAACGACTCCAGCACAGTGGACATATCCGGGGGGGCTGTGACCGGTCTGACCGCCCGCAACTCCAGCATCGTCAACATATCCGGGGGGACTGTGAGCAGCCTCGACGCCTCCGACTCCAGCACCGTGAACGTCTCGGATGCGGACGTGTACAGACTCTACACCTACAAGTTTAGCAAGGTGGACATCTCGAACGTGGACGTTGGTTCCCTCTACGCCCGCGGCTCCAGCACGGTCAACATATCCGAGGGGTGTATGAACAGCCTCGCCGCCTACGAGTCCAGCGTAGTCACCTTCTACGGGCAGGCCTTCCGTGCCGGCGGCGAGCTTAGAATCGATGGTGATCGCGTCCTGGGCACGGGTCTGCTTGCCGGCGAGTGGATGGACGGGACGCGGTGGACGGTGAACATCTCAGACAACCAATCCACAGCCAGCATTCTTGTTATTTCCGATTCCGAGCCTAAGCCTGTTTGCGTCAAATATCCTGCTATGGATTTTAATGGTGACTGCAAGGTGGATTTTAGTGATTTGGCCGTATTTCTTACGCATTGGCTTGACTGCAACCTTGACCCGCCGAGTGCTTGCTGGGAATAGGCAGTGTTGATTGCGATCTTGCTGCTCGGCCTTAGCTTTTCCGCCCGTCTCCTGCGCAGGGATAGAGCGTCGCATCAGCCTCTTGCGTTTGTTTGGCTCTTTGCCATAATGAATATCCGGTGGGCTGTGAGCATTTCCCTCCTCTCCGCACGAACCTGTTCGCAGCCCGCCATTATTCTGAACCACGGCCCACAATCTCCCAGAACCCCTCACACAGCCACTTTGCGCTCGTAGAATCGACGATCTCACGCTGATGCGGCCTGGATACAAATAGGCTTGAGGTGGGGCATTTTAGCACGCTGAACCCCTCTCGCCCCTTCGTACCTCACCCGCCGCTCGAGAGACTTCATGCCTTTCGCTTCCTCAGCCCTAACTCGAATATCTTGCCCCTCGTTGCTTGTAGGGGCCTTCCGATCTCCTGCGCAATTTGCTCTGCCGTCCTGAAAGGGTACAGTCTCCTCAGCAGGCTCAGTTCTTTCTTCGACCATAAGGGGGCGTTTCTTCTCAGTCCCAACTCGGATGCTTTCGTCGTTATCCCCTTGACGGACCTGCCGATCTGCTCTGCTACTTCACGACAATTCTTCTGAAGGTAGAGTTGTCTAAGCAGGGCTTCTTCCTGCTTTGACCACCGGGCAGGTGCGTTCTGCTTTCTAAGGCCGAGCCTGCATGCTCTCCCCACAACTGCATGAGCACTCCGTCCAAGTTTCTTCGCCATGACCTGCGACTCTTCAGTGGGATATAGCTTCGTGAGAATATCGAGGTCCTTCTCTGACCAGAAACGAAACACCTTTTTTCGCACCCCCAATTGCCGGGCCTTTTCTCTCAATGCGGGTATCGTCCTTCCGGTCTGCTCTGCAATTTCCCTTGCCTTTACTTTCCGGTAGAGCCTCTTGAGCAGCTTGATCTCGTCTTGCGACCATGCAGCCCAACCGGTTTTCTTCTGTATTTCGGCCTTGTCCATAACCTTGCTTCAAAGGTGCGGGGCGGAGATGAGACATTTCGGGAGTTTCGGAAATGAAACCGCCCCGCACGTATGCACTTTTCAACCCCCAATTCTACGTCATTTTGGTCTTTACCGGCAACATTTTTCCCCGTTTTTCCTTTGACTTGCTGTTGGCAGAGCGTACAATGTTAGATAGAAGCAGTCAATTATATCCACGTGAAGGAGATTTACAAATGAAGAGGAAAGCTTTGGCAGGGCAAACGCATCTAAATTCTGAGGACTTTGAGTAGGTAACTTTCATTCCAACCAGCCATGAGACGCTTGGCCTTGATGCCGACCTTGGCGGTTTTCTCCTGTTTTAGCAGCGTCAGGGCAAGCCGTCGTACTCGGGAAAGGTTCTCTGCCGCATTACCGATCCGCACACGGCTCTGGTCCTCCCCAAAACACACATCCAGCGACCAGTGCAATTCGTTCTCTACACACCAGTGGTTCCGTACCGCAACGGCGATGCGTTGAGCAGTTCGACCAGGTAAGCTG
>Ga0315288_10002830_pt1 | contig 22262 bp, 22 predicted proteins | sample YL17G11_20_MG_FD_203454 | JGI IMG/M metagenome (GOLD analysis project Ga0315288, IMG submission 203454) | Sediment microbial communities from Yellowstone Lake, YNP, Wyoming, USA - YL17G11_20 | ecosystem: Environmental > Aquatic > Freshwater > Lake > Sediment | place: USA: Wyoming | collected...
GCAATTGCTATTGGTGATCAAGCAGGGTATACGAGTCAAAGAACAGCAGCAATTGCTATTGGTTATGGTGCTGGATGTTTTAATCAAGATGAATCAAGTGTTGCTATTGGTTCGAGCGCTGGTAACATAAATCAAGGAATTTGGGCAGTTGCTATTGGTCAGATTGCAGGTGTCACTAATCAAGGATTAGGAGCAGTTGCTATTGGATCAAATAGTGGAAATGATAAACAAGGAGCCACATCAGTTGCAATTGGTTATCAAGCTGGACAAACTAATCAAGGTATTAATTCAATTTCTATTGGTGCCCTAGCTGGTGATTCGTCTTTAGCATCAGGAGCGGTTGCTATAGGACTTTTGGCTGGACATACAAATTCAACAGCTAATTCTATATATATAGGTAATAGAGCTGGGGAAAATGTTGGCACTGCTTCATCTGCCGAAGTAATTATACTAAATGCGTCAGGCATTCCTTTAAATCCAGTAACAACAACACCCGCATTTTATGTTAATCCTATTAGACCATCTGGTCCATCAGCTCCTGTGCTTGTATATAATACAACGAATTATGAAATAACATATAGCACTTCATCTATTAAATATAAAAAAAATGTAATAGATTTACAGGAAGATACAACAAAAATATTTAATATTAGAGCTAGAGAATATGATAGAAAAGATGAAAATAAACATTATATTGGTTACATAGCTGAAGAATTAAATGATATTGATACTTATTTTACATGGAAAAATCCTGATGGGACGCCAGAGGGTATTGAATGGTTTAATTTATTAATATATTCTATTGAAGAAGTAAAAAAAATAAGAAAAGAACTAGATGAAACTAAAAGTAGCTTGGCTGAAACTAAAAGTAGCTTGGCTGAAACTAAAAGTAGCTTGGCTGAAACTAAAAGTAGCTTGGCTGAAACTAAAAGTAGCTTGGCTTCTACACAAAGTAGCTTGGCTGAAACACAAAGTAGCTTGGCTGAAACACAAAGTAGCTTGGCTGAAACACAAAGTAGCTTAAACGAAACCATTGATTTGGTAAGACAATTAAGAAATGAAGTAAATGAATTAAAGCGACTATAATTTTACATTATTAACAATGAAAAATAATAGTTATAAAATATATAAGCAATGAGTTCAACACCATTATTTATTCGTTATACAGGAGGAGGAGGAACCAAAGGAGCCCAAGGAGCAACAGGAGCTCAAGGTGCAACAGGTAGCGAGGGTAATGCAGGTGGTGCCGGTGTTTTTATATGGTTAAATTTATGGGATACAACAAGTCAACCTATAACAAATCCATTAACTTCTTCAGGTCCATATCTAGCTGAAACAATTACAAACATAAATGGAACTCTAAATCCAGCTATTCTTAATTTACCAAATTCATATATTCCAAATAATAATAGCTTATCATTTGCAATAACTTCTCAAAATGCATTTCAATTGGTTGGAGGAGGTAAGTGGAGTTTAACATTATACGGATTTTCAAATATTAATTCCGTTTATTTTAAAGTCACACAAATAGAAAATGTAACAACAGGGGATATCCTTTTAGGAGTTTATTCAGAAGTAAAGGAAATGTCAACTACAGTCGGAAAATCAATAAATATTGTAAATGGAAGTATTGCTAGTAATATTCCTGGTCCAAATGTTTGGCAAATAAATCAAAATGATATTATTGAAATAACATTTACATTTTATGGTGATGCTAATGCTATCAGTATTCCACCTACAAGTCAATTAGACCTATATTTTCAAGATTCAGCAGCTTATAGTAATTTTGTCATATCAACAGAGGTGTTAATTACTGGTCCTACAGGACCTCAAGGTGCAACAGGATCAACCGGATCTACTGGATCAACGGGAGCAACGGGATCAACTGGATCTACAGGATCTACTGGATCTACTGGATCTACAGGATCAACAGGATCTACAGGAGCAACGGGATCTACAGGAGCAACGGGATCTACAGGATCTACAGGAGCAACGGGATCTACAGGATCTACAGGAGCAACGGGATCTACAGGATCTACTGGATCTACAGGATCAACCGGAGCAACAGGAGCAACAGGAGCAACAGGAGCAACGGGATCTACAGGATCTACTGGATCTACAGGATCTACTGGATCTACAGGATCTACAGGATCAACCGGAGCAACAGGAGCAACAGGAGCAACAGGAGCAACGGGTTCAACAGGATCAACAGGATCTACAGGATCAACGGGATCAACCGGTGCAACGGGTTCAACAGGATCAACGGGTTCAACAGGATCAACGGGATCTACAGGATCAACAGGATCAACCGGTGCAACAGGATCTACAGGATCAACGGGATCAACGGGTTCAACAGGATCTACAGGATCAACAGGATCAACGGGTTCAACAGGATCAACGGGAGCTACAGGAGCAACAGGGTCTCAAGGAGAACAAGGTAGTCCAGGTGGAGCAGGGTTGTTTGTTTGGTTTAATTTATATAATACAGATCCTCCACCTACTTTTCTCTTTGGTAATCTTGGATCTCAAGGTCCATACGAAGCTTCTTCAACTGCCAATGTAATTGACCCTACCCCTACTTACCCTACTCCTGTTCCAATTACATTTGACGGCTCAGGTAATAGTTCAATGTTGGGAAATAATTTAATTTTTGATCTTAAAGCAGTATCAACTTTTAAATTATCTGGAGGTGGATTTTGGACGGCAAATTTATTTGGGAATGCTGATGTTAGTGGTGTTTATGTTAAGATATCAGGAATTAGTCTTAATCCTAATAATATTAATACCGACTTGCTAGGAAGTTATAGTCAAAATATTCAATTATCCACAACATTAACAAATAATCAAATAAATGGAACAACAGAAACGCCGTCTTCTGGACCAAATTATTATCAAATTAATACAGATGACATAATACGTATTACATTTACATTTAATAATGGTTCAACTGGCAATCCACCAGCATCAACCGTAAATTTATATTTTCAAGATTCCAATTATTATAGCAATTTTGTATTATCATCTGAAACATTGGTTATAGGTCCACAAGGTGTAACAGGTGCAACAGGATCAACAGGTTCAACAGGTGCAACGGGAGTAACAGGTGCAACAGGATCAACAGGTGCAACAGGATCAACAGGTGCAACGGGAGCAACAGGTGCAACGGGAGTAACAGGTGCAACAGGTGCAACGGGAGTAACAGGTTCAACAGGAGCAACGGGAGCAACAGGTGCAACGGGAGTAACAGGTGCAACAGGAGCAACAGGACCTCAAGGAACTAATTTTTGGGAGGCTACTACTACTGGACCAACGGGTATTTTTTATTCAGCTGGTGGTGTTGCTATAGGGTCAACCGCAATTACAGATAATTATATATTAGATGTTAATGGGCAAACAATTTTAAAGGATAATCTTTTTATGGGAGGGACTGGTGAAAGTAATAGACGTATTAGTGCTTGCACATATCAAATACAAAGTTTTGCTGATCTGGAACAGATAGGATCAATATATTCAGATACTAGCACAACAATCAGTTATGTAAATGGTAGAACTGGGGGAAATCAATTGTTTGTTACTGCAAGTGCTACTGGAACTAACACAGTTCCATTAACAATTAATTCAGCAAATATAACAAACACAGTTTCTGACTCTGTTATTATACAACGTCCATCGGGACAAACTGGTACTGATTCTATTATAGGACAATTAAATTTTAATAATTTTGGAGGGTTTACCAATGTTGCTGATGGTGGTGTTTCTGCGGGTATTCACTCTTGTGTAAATTTTGACGTTGGAGCAGCCAATAATAGTGACTTACGTTTTTTTACACAATTAGATTGGAGCCAACCTCCAAATAGTACTTATCTTGAACGTATGAGAATTGATCCTTATGGTCGGGTTTCTATTGGAGATACTGGTATTAGTGCGTCTAATCCTAATCTTCCTAGATTAACCGTGAAAGGTAATACAGCAGATTTATTCTCTGAAGATTTAAATGTTTTGTTAGTTGATGGAACATTAAATCCATCAAATTTAAATGGTGTTTTTAAAGTAGATTTAAATGGAGCTGACTTATTAGTTTATAAAGATACATCAAATAATACTAAAATTACTAATGGCACTACTGGAACTATTAATATAAATAATATGACAATAAATAGTGCCGCTAATATAACAGTAGGCACAATTAACGCAACCGGCAATGTTACAGCACAATCATTTACCGCCACCTCAGATTATCGTGCTAAAGAAGATATTAAACCATTGAATCTGGAAGAATATTCTGTTAATAATTTAAATCCAGTATATTTTAAATTTAAAAAAACTGGTAAAGAAAGTATAGGGTTAATTGCTCACGAATTACAAGAACATTACCCATTTTTGGTTGAATGCGAGAAAGACGGAGAAACAACACAATCAGTTAATTATAATGGTTTAATAGGGGTTTTAATAAAGGAAATTCAAGAACTTAAAAAACGAATTACCATTTTAGAAAATAAAATTGAATTATTTTAAATACTAATATAAAGACATAATTATATAACATACAAGCACACAAATGTCAAACACAATTTTACAAGAAAGATATTCTCATCCTAGAGATAAAGAAATTAAATTTTATAGCAGAGGACATAAATATGAAATTTTATGTGATAAAGCTTCCAAATATACATCAGTAACCACTTGGAATCATAAACATTTTCCAAAATTCGACGCCGATGCAGTCATTGCAAATATTTTTAAAAGCAAATCTTGGAACCCAGAAAATAAATATTGGGGTCAAACCGCCGATCAAATTAAGGCCAGTTGGAAAAACAATGGTGATTCTGTTGCTTCCGCCGGAACAAATTTACACGAAAGAATTGAGCATTTTATGAACGATGACAGTTTTGAAACCGAATACACACAACAAGATTTATACGAAAAATATAAAAGTATTAGTAAAAAGCTCGATGAACAAGTTGAATGGGAATATTTTATTCATTTTATCAGAGATCATCCAGAATTAAAGCCTTATCGCACTGAATGGATGATTTTTGACGAAGATTTAAAACTAGCAGGTTCAATCGATATGGTTTATGAAAATCCAGATGGAACATTATCGATTTATGACTGGAAACGCAGTAAAGATATTTCAAAAGTAAATGGTTGGAAAAAGTTTGCATTAAATCCTTTAATATCACATATGCCTGACACAAATTTCTGGCATTATGCATTACAATTAAATACATATAAAACGATATTAGAACGCAAATATGACAAAAAGGTAACAAAGTTATGTCTTGTTAGATTACATCCGGATATTAAAGAACAAACATATGAGCTTATTGAGGTGCCTATATTATCAACCGAAATACAAGATCTATTTGAAGAAAGAGAAAAAGAATTATAAATAACTTATATTCGTAAATAACTTATATTCGTAAATAACTTAGAAATATAAATACTATATATTATATTATATTTAATGTATGGTATAAGAGAATTCGTATTAACACCATTTTTATGGTATATATTTATATTCCATTCAAAAATAGTATTAATACCATTTTTATGTTATATATTTGTTTGCCGTTTTGATAATTTAAAACAATATTTATTATTTTTTAATGAAAATGAAAATGAAAATGTGAATGAGTTTATCGAATTTTATCATTTTATATGTGAGAATAACCCATTACTTTTAAATTATGTGGATGATTTGGAGAAGGAATTAGTTGGAACAACTGAATCAACTGAATTAATTCAATATGATAAAAAGATTGAAGAAAAGTATGAAGATAAATATTTGAAAAAATTCAAAGATTTTCCTAATAAATTTATTTTTGATGAGACAGAGTTAACTCAAGAAATAGATGAGCGCGATAATATTGAGTTTGAATTTGAAAAAAAACGAAGTATGTCTATTTGCGCAATACAAAAAGAATTATCTAAAATAAATGATTTAACCGATTTAACTGATAATAGAATACAACGGCTATTAGAATGGTTTGATTTAGCGGAAGATTATGAAGATAATCCAGAATCAGTTAATATTGAGGAATTAGAAAAACAAGTGATTGAACACAAGAATAATTTATTAAGACAAATTACTGAATTAGAAATGATGACACTAACAGAAGAAGAAATAAGTGTAAACGCTCGTGATATAATTATAAATAATAAATTAGATAAATTTATAGATAATTATATTTTAGAGTATACACCATTAGGAAATATATATATGAGATATAATAATGATAAAAAATCATTCGAATATTTTAGTAATAATTCAATACCATATAGATATTTAGAACCTGTTGGAAGAAAATATGTAATGACTTATTGGTGTAAGCCTATTTTTGTTGATATTGAGGAAGAGCTGAAAAAGGCAGAAGAAATATATGACAAAAAGGTTGAAGATTTAAAAAAGGTAGAAATGAATAAGGATTTGAAAGGTTTTAATCCAAAAAATGTGTTAGTTAAATTGAAAGATTATAATAAAAATACAAAAGAAAACTCAATAAGACCAATGAAAAATAGGACTGATAATAATGCAATGTTGCCAGCTCAAATAAAGAATAATTTACCTGATATAAATAAAAAGTCAGAAAAGATGTTTTTAAAGGAAAAGGCAAATAGATATACATGGGAAGGGCGTTTAACCAACTTCTGTCCTTTAAAAAAAATAGATAAAAAGGTGCTTGATAAAAATTTAAATATGACATATACTGAGTTTAAGAAATTACAACAAGAGTCGCAAAATAAAAAATAGTCGCAAAATAAAAAATAGTCGCAAAATAAAAAATAGATATATTATAACAATGGTAAAAACAATAAAATCAAAAAAAATAAATAGAAGGCGATATTTTAAAGGTTCTCATAAAAAACAATCTAGAAAAAAAATGTATGGTGGTGAAAATGAGTATCAAACGCAAGAAATATTAAAACCAAATGATAATCAATTTGAAAATATTAATAATAATATTAATAATAAAATCCAATCACAATTAAATAATAATAATAATAATAATATTAACTCAGTCGAAAATGAAGCACCAACTCTATCAGATAATCTTGCCAGAGGGAAAGATATTGCACTTCAAGTTGGAAATATTTTGGGTGCATCTGTTGTAAAATCGGCTGAATATGGGGTGGAAAAATTGGCTGAAAAAATAGGTGTTGATCCGAAAGCAAATGCTGTAGATGAATTAAAAAAAATAAGTTCTGCTGTTAAATCTGAAGAAGGTCAAGCAGCTTTATCAGAATTGGGAGAAGCTGGATCTATGGTTGTTGAAAAGGCTATAGTTCCAGGTCTAATAAAAGGAGCGGATAGTGTCCTTTCTCATTCAGGTGAATTAGGAGAAAAAGGTATTGAAGCTGGTATGAATGCTTTCAGTGCTACTCCTTTGGGTCCATTATTAGATGTGCCTAGATTTATAGCAAATGTTACAGAAATAGCACAGACATCAACTGATTTGGCAGCGGATCTTTTGCAAACAACTGAAGATACAATTGAAAAGACTAAAGAAAGTAAGGGTGAATTTGACAAAGCTTATTCAAAATTAAAAAATGTAATTAATAATAGCATTAATAATAGCAATAAATTTGTATCAAATGGATTAAATAATATTGAACAAAGGGTCAACTCTTATGGTAAAGAATTTGTAACTAAAAGAGCAAATCCTTTGGTTCAAAGTGGTGGAACATTAAAAACATTACAAAATCAGGCCAAAATAGTTGGAGGTAGAATTATCGAGTCACAATTAGAATTTCTGACACCTTATAAGACGACGCGAAAACACGTTTTAAAACGCAAAAGGACAACACGTAGACGTTAATTATTTATTATTTTTCTTCCAATCTATAAATCCATTACTTTTTACTATATTAAATGATGAACCTAAATGTGCTTTACCAATTGTATATGCTTTTCGTTCAATAGTGTCTAGATGTTTTAAATAGTTTATTATAAGATTTTGAGTTGTTTCGTCATAGTTTTTAAATTGATTGGGTAATTCCAACCCCAATTCGGTTTCAATATCTTGATGATTCATTATTATAAGTTATTAGTAATGTATTTTTATATATTAAAAAATGAAATCAATTTTTTAATTTATTTATTAACGCATATATGTTATATTGGGTTGTAATGACTCATAATATGTTACAGTGAATGCTATTTTTTTGTTGGATAATTTAATTTCACTTTGATTTAACATATTCGTTATTTGTGTTTCAATTTGATAGGCATTACCGAATAAAAATGTGATTAACTCGGGTATTTCATCGGGGGTCATTAGATTGTTTCCTTTACAACTATTATAACAAGTATTCAGACTTTGTAAAGCTAAAGCACATTTAGGAATGGGATTACACGGACCTTCTCTTTGAAAGGGAGATAATTTAGGTAATTTGATACGTCGAACTATTTTTCTAATAGGGCCACGTGGTTCGGGGTTAACAGTTAATATATTTTTATAGCATTGGTTATATTGATCGTAAAATGGTTGTGAAGTTATTGTAAATGTGTTTGCTCCGTTATGAATCATATATATATAATTAATTTTTTAATTTCTTCGATTTCATTATTTGGTAATCGAATGGATTTTAAAATTTTAAATATATTCATATATTCATTTTCATTTGTAATATTATATTGATTTATTAGACAAAGTTCAAACATCTCAATGATGGTTAGAATTAATTCGTAATAACGTAAATTAGGTCTGTCAAATAATATGATTTTATTTATTTGTATTTTTATGTTGTGAAATTTACGTTGACGCGACTGTTGTTCTTGTTCTTGTAATAAATTGTATTCATTTTTGCTCATTTCAATAACTGTATTAAATTCGCTGTTTAAATCTGTAATAGTGTCATTGTAATCAAATAATTGTTCTGTTATAACCGAATCAGGAGGTCTAATATTATCGTTATCACTGTCCATAATAATATACATAACATTGTAACAAAATCTTTATATTTATTAAATAATATATATTAAAACTACTTAAAGAACAAAAAGTATTTATTTAAATAAAAAAAATTGAAATATAAAATAAGTATTTAGATAATATTATACATATAACAAGGCATAATATTATTAAAATGGATACTTTGATTGAAATGAATACTTTGATTGAATCACAAAGCACTTTGACTGAATCAACCACTATATTTATAAGAAAAGATGATACTATTGCATCTAATTTAAATCCAATTTATAGATACAAGTTTACTGAACACTTTATGGAAGAATTATACGAATTCTCAAAAATTCATCAATACGATGCACGAAAAGACTTTAAAGAAGCATGGAAGATATGGATCGAAGAAAACGAAGATATCATTAATCAGGAAACTATACGGTTAGATAATTTAGGATACAAAGGCAACGTTATTGACAAGATGTTTAAAAGTGCAAGATATTATTTTAGAAACAAAAGCACTGATAAAAAAGAACCAAAACAACGCAGACAATATATTAGTGTTACACGCGAACTATTAAACGCAATGGACAATCATATCGAGAAAAATATGTTCAATGAAGATTATCAACCAAAAACCGGGTTTATATTATTTTGTAAGTCAAATGAGGCAATTCTTAGAGAAACAATAGCAAATGTGGTTGAACAGGGTGTAACCGATTCTGAACTTATTCAAGACAAAATTAAAAAAACATATAAAAATAGATATTTCATATTAACACAAAATAATAAGTAATTATTCAATAAATATATTACCTTTACACATAAATGATAAATGATAAATACTTAGTAAATTGTGTATTTTATTTTTTTAATGAACACGAACTACAAATAAAAAAACAGAAAATACATAAAATTGTTAAGTTAAACTTTTTTATTCAAAATGAACTAACAAATCATCAAAAATTAATTCATATTAATAATAGAAAAAAACATTTTTATATTTGTGAAAATACATCAGAAATCAAAATTACGGAAATTCAGGATGATGACACCGCCATTGAAGAAACCAGATCAACCAAGGATAACACCATTTTATTCGAGTTTGAAAAACGCGAATTAATATATTTAAAAAACTATTTAAGGAACTTATTAGAAGAATGCAATTACACAAAATATATTTTGACAATCATTCAAAATTACACACATCTGCTTAATTCATTACAATTGTTAGTTGATAACCATATTTTCCATAATCATATCAATTTCGATTCAATTGTTATCGATAAATTTGATTGTACGTTGTTATCTAATTTTTCGTTTTCTATCAATTATTTACATCCCAATATCGACGAATATATAAAACATTTTATTATAGCTTATGAACCTTCCTACATAGAATGGCCAATTGAATTACATATCTTATCTTATTTACTAACTAACAAACTTAATAGTTTATCCAGTTATAATATTGAGAATATCATTAATGATGTTGTTAAAAATAATCATATTTTAAATAGCTTTGGTGATGTGGTTGTTAGTTCGTATAAAACTGAAGCTTTAGACTATTTTAATAAATATGTTAATCAATCATATCATTTTATACTAACAGATATTTTGCAATTTGTTAATACGTGGGACAACTATTCCTTAAGTATTTTATTTTTACGCATTTTAATTGGAATACATAGAACTATCGAGATTAAAAACAAATTCATAATACTTTTTATGAAGTTGTTAGTTGGTAATATTCATTTAAACCCTTTGAAAAGATTGTCGATTGAAATAACTATGGAAAGGTTTAATTCTTTATTGCATAGTCTTGACCCTAAAGATTATAAAGATGTAATCAATGGCTTGGCTTAATGTCTGCGAGAAGAACGTCTGCGAGATCGACGCATAGATTTGGATCGAGATTTAGAACGAGTGCGAGCACGAGCACGAGATTTACGTTTGCGTTTACCACCTAATATTATACCACCTTCCATTCCTGCACCTTCTGAATTTGAACTTTCTTCTTCTCCTCCATACATATACCCTCCTCCTGGCATTTCTTCTCCAAATTTTTCTTCATCTTCTGGCATTTCCATTTCTCCTTCTCCTCCCTTCATCGACCTCCACTTTTCACCTTTATCCGCCCGCACTTTAGCACGACTCATTGCTTTTTTGTAGGAATCTATTTTTTCTTCCGCTCGAACTTTTTTAACAAATCGAACCCACTCCTTAAGCGCATTATTTGATTTACGTGATTTACCTGATTTACGTGATTGTTTTCTTCTACGTCGTCCACCACCAACATTCATTCCATTATCCATATTCATTTTTTCTTTGTTGTCTGTTTCCATTATATATTCTACATAGATTATTTTATAATTTAATTAAATAATTTTTAAATTTAAATAACCTAAATAACTTAAAATTGAAATTAATTTAACTAAATAGATATTTATAACTTGTAACAACTAAGAAAATGGATTTTACCAAAAAAGACAATATACTTACACTCCAATTACCAGGATCTGACTTGGTGTTTACTCAATATCTTTATATTAAAGAAGAGGTACGTTTAGCCTTGTTAGTATCTATACTAAATAAAAGCAATGACGCAATATTTTGGGCTTATGAGCTTTATTATAGTGGGTTTAAATATGAGCTGTTAAACTTCATTTGGAAAATATATTATGATTTCTTTGCGACCCTAAACCCAGCATACGAATCGTATCTATTAAAAAAACATAAAGAAATATTATCGGATGATCAAGAAAATGAACGTATTATAAGTTCAATCATTAATGATTTACTTTTCAGACCATTTAACAGCGATGTATTTATGTTAAGAAATGTATGTGAAACATTTATTATTGAGATTAAATACAATGAGATAACAGAAACCTTGAAACAATGGATTACAAATAATGATTTTAGATCGATAGCTCAATGGGTCTTAAATGTGAATAAGAGTATTCCACCTCAAGAAATATATGATATATGTTTGGATATTTTCGATATAAAAGTGAAAGGCAAACTAACAAAAGAGTTTGTATCGGCAACAAAGGTGGATATAAATAATAATATTATTTTACTAGCCAAAATAATGACATTATTTTCGAGAAAGGCAGAACTTAAAAAAGGGAAAAGTATTTATATAAATGTGGAACCTGAAGATGTAATCATATATGAACCAATAACGGGGTCAAATGATCTAAAGAATTATAAGATATTAGAAATAGCATATATGTGTGGAATCGATGACCTAAAGCACTTAAGTTTATTTAAACTAACAAGGAATAAATATAATTTACAAGAAAAGTATTGGTATAATTGGGAATATCACGCATCATTTTCGCCTGTTTGGTCGAAAAGAATACAACAATATAAGGGTTATACGGATTATAATAAACAAAAAGTGATATTTAAAGAAGATCCGGATGATGAATTAATGCAGGAATTTTATGGTCTTTATGGTTTGGAGCCAGACGAACAAAAAATAGATGTGCAAAATAAAAGTATACAGTCAATAGAAAAAATACATAATTGGAAGTGGTTTTCAGAAAAATATAAGAAAAATGGTTTATTTGAAGTTTACGAAGAAGAGTTGGAAGAATTTGATATTGATGGAATCAGATATTAGGGCGACCACTCTTTACCCTGTTCCGCATATATGCAAACCTCTTTAACTATATTAGATTTTCATTTTTTATCAAAAGAAGTTATAATTGATAAGTATGAATAAAATTGAATAAAAAAAATTGAAATAATTATAATATAGAATAAAAACACTATATTATATACTAATAAGATGGTAAAGAATACTAAAGGTGGATCAAGTCATAAGAAATTTGCTCGTAAACATTCTGGCGGAGGAGCTAGAATTAATAATTTAAGAGCATCTCAAGACGTTAGTGAAGTTTACGCAATTGTTACTAAAATGTTAGGTAATGGAATGTTTCATTGCCATTGTATTGATGTAAAAGTTAGATTAGGTCATATTAGAGGTAAGTTTAGTTATCGCACAGGCAAACGTGATAATATGGTTCAAGTGGGAAAATGGGTATTAATTGGATTAAGAGAATGGGATACTTCTGACAGTTCTTCGTGCATTTCCAAACAAAATGAAAAATTTTCACAATGTGATCTATTAGAAGTATATACTGATACGGATAAACAACGATTAAAAGAAACGGTTAATCAAAATTGGAGTATTTTAGAATCAAATGATATTACCAAAATAACCAGTGGAATCACTTCAGAAAGTGAATCAATTGTATTTGCGACGGATCAAGATTATGAAAGAGAAATATTAATTCAGGAAATAAAATCATCCACTGCCAATAAAATTACACTAAATGTTGAAGATATCGAAGAAGAAGAAGTCAATTTTGATGATATTTAAAGTATTTGTTATAATCATACACTTAAAATAATAATTTGCTGTCTCCTGTAATATATATATCGTTTATTGTTTTTTTTATGGTATACTCGAAGTTATTTGGATTGCTGATAGGAGACAAATAAATATCATATTATGTCTTTAAGTCTTTTATTTTTTATTTAATATATTTATCTTATTATACAAACAATTTAAAGATATATCATATTATATATTATATCTACATACCAATAATTTATATATTATGAGTAATAATCCTTTCTTAAGAAATAACAAAAATAATAACAGATTTAATCTTTTAAATGATGATGCAGATGTTCCTGTTTATACACCTGTAAATGATAAAACTTTTAATGAAAATAGAAGTAGAAGAGATAATAATAATAGATACACTAACAAAATAGATGACAATCGTTTTAAAACTATTACATCAGAACAACCAAAGCTTGATATAAATAATATTAAAGCATTTCCTACTTTATTTAATAGTAAAGAATGTGATACAATTATTCATACATCTACCAATTTTAAAGATATATTAAATAATGTTATTGAAGAGGATACTATTGAACATAAGGATATTATTCTTCCTGGTTGGTTAAAAATAACTATGCTTAATGGAAAAGTATTAAAAGAAGAATATAAAAAAGGAGAAGGAGAAGAAGCAGCAGAAGAAACTGATGAAGCAGAAAATCAAAAAGAGATTAATTATAATATGTATAAAATCGGTAATGCTTTACAAACTAATTATGAAATATATGAAAAAGAATACGATCTAATAAATGGTGAAGGGTCGTATGATAAAAACTTTAGATTATCGCCTGTTTATGGCTCAGAATATGATAGCAATAGTGAAAGCGAAAATAACGATGAAAACAATAATGATGATGAATATGAAAATTAATTAGTTCAAAAATATATTGTATTATATGAGGTGATTATAATATAATATGGATATTGAAGATTTAGATGTTTCTTGGATAAATGAATTCGAAAAAATAGACAATGAATATAACATTTATTATACTGAAGAAATATCATTTATCAAAATACATTGTGTTTATATTAATAACAATAATGAAATTGAGAAAATAACCGAAGAAAAAATATTCCTTAAAACACCAGGTCTTTTGCAAAAAGAAGAATTATTAGGTATTATTAAATACAACTTATGTTTAAATCAAATGAGATATTCATTATTATCAATATTAAAATTTAATATTAATTTGGAACCTATACATTTAAAAACTTTTTTAAGAAATAAAAATTCCAATGTCGGTGATAAATTTTTAACAACTATTAAAAATTTAGATACTATTAAATTCGATAAATCGATAACACTATTTCACGATATTAATGAAGTCTTCCTTTTATTTAATAAAAAAAAAATACAATCTATGGATAATTTTGATAAACAATACGTATTTAATCGCACCAAAAAAATATATATTAATCCGAAATCAAAAAAAATGACTAAGAAAAGAACTTAAAGAAATTTTTATATAATACTGTATAGACAATGTCTTTATTAGTCTCTGCACTTGATAATTTTACTCCAACTCAAATAGGTGAGAATGGAAGTAGCGAATATACATGGTCCAACAGTGTTCGTGAAAGAATTCTTCAATTGGGCTTTCAGTTAACTAGGACAAGAGATGCAAATACAATTAATAAACTCGCAATACAAACTGATAAGATTCTTAAATACATTAAATCTTCTTATATTTGCCGTGAAGAATATATCGAATATATGTCAATTATGTTTCGTATGATTGGACAAACCCGCGACATTATTGATGGAAAAGGCGAGTATGAATTATCGTATATGTTACTTGAAGTGTGGCATAATAATTATCCTGAACTCGCCAAATTCGCATTTAAATTATTTGTGATTTTTGGTGACGGAACACAACATCCATATGGTTCTTGGAAGGACATTAAATATCTTTATAAGAAAAATAAGTCCTCACCGCTGGTTGAATATGGTTGCCAACTTCTCCTCGATCAATTAAAAGAGGATTTGGTGAGTGATAAACCATCTCTTGCCGCTAAATGGGTTCCTCGGGAAAAGTCACAATTTGGCGATCTTTTTACAACTCTTGCTCTAACCTATTTCAATCATTATGTTAATACAGCAAAGACTGAAGAAGGTAAGCGAAAAGCGATTATAAAGGCCAAAATGGATTTCCGTAAGCTTATTTCTTCTTTAAATACAAAACTGGACACAGTTCAAATTAAACAATGTGCTAACAATTGGTCTGAGATTGATCCAACTAAACAAACATCGATTACAATGCATAAGCAAAAGAAGGCATTTTTGAATTTGAAAAAGAATGGAGAACAACGCAGTGAACAAGATGATCGTGTTAGTTGTGCTAATCATTTTAAGGAGTTTGCTGAAAAGGCGGCCAAGGGGGAAGTTGAAGTAAATGGGTCACGAATTGGTCTAAATGATTTTACCAAAGAAGCTCTAGAATTGATTTCTCGTGGCCAACAGAAATCTGATGAAGCCGCAATTCTTAATGCTCAATGGCTCGATAATTCGAAGCAAACTGGGGCGCTAGGGAAAATGATTGCTATGGTTGATGTTTCGGGGTCAATGAATGGTGATCCAATGAATGCGGCGATTGCGCTAGGAATTCGTGTTGCTGAAAAGTCAATGCTTGGAAAGAGAGTGATGACTTTTAGTGCTAGTCCGTCGTGGGTTAATCTTCAGGGACAAGACAAGTTTGTTGATATGGTTGCAACGGTAAGTCGAGCGGATTGGGGAATGAATACAAATTTTGCGTCAGCATTAAAGATGATTTTGGATGCTATTATAACTCAAAAATTGAAACCAGATGATGTTGAAGATATGGTTCTGGTTATTTTTTCGGATATGCAGATGGATCAGGCCGATAGGCAATCAACGTCTTTAATTGACACGATTGAGAAACAATATGCTGAGGCAGGTCAACGACTTTGGGGAAAGCCATTTAAAGCACCTCATATTCTTTTCTGGAACTTGAAATCAACGTCGGGGTTCCCAAGTTTGTCAACACAGAAGAACGCGTCAATGATGTCTGGATTTAGTCCTGCACTTCTTAATGTTTTTTGTGAAGAAGGATTAACTGCTCTTCAAAGTTGTAGCCCTTGGAGCCTATTTATTAAGACTTTAGAAAATGAAAGATATAAACCGTTAGACACATTTATTCGAGAAACTTTATAAACATAATATATTTAAAATTCTTAGAAAAATAGTACATCATTTGTTATCATTATTTTTGCATTATCGTTATTAATCGCTTGTATATGGAATGCTCTATGTTCACAATCTTCATATGCACCTTTCACGTGGCCGTAGTCGTGATATATGATTTTGGAATTTGATGCTTTCATATGTGCTTCTATATAATGTTTTGGAATCAAATCTATTCTTATTCGCCCATCATAACTCGTATTTAAAAATTTGTTAGTTCTATATATTGAAAAACCATTAAATGATGACATACAACGTAACAATTCTCCTTTTCCTAAATGTTTCAGTTTATTATCTATATAATTTTGTATTACGTCATAATTATGTAGCGGTGTGTCTTTAAAATGAGCAAAGCTAAAACAATAAGGATATATTGATAACCCCCAAATATCATAATATTTTGGGGTGGTATTAAATGATAATGCGTCCCAGTCATTTCTTACTAAATATTTTTGCAATACTTCTGGTTTCACTTCTTTACAATTTACATCATCAAAATCCATCATTATAAAAAAAAGATATTCATTTACATCTAATGTTTTAATATAATCGAGACAAAAATTACGAGCGTGCGCTAAACGATGTGTTCTGAACTTAGATACTAATGTTTTATTTACATAAAATTTTAATTTTGGATTTTTTAGCTGATATTCTTTTAATTTATCTAAAGTGTTATCATCAGATACATCATAATAAATCAATATTTCATAATCCTCAAATATTGCGCCAATATTTTCAAATACTTTGTCTAAAAGGGTCCACAATTTCTAACAGGTCCACAAATACAACATTTCATTATATATAATAAAAATAAAATTGAATTTGTTAGTTGAACTAACAAATAACATATATATAAATCAATGTTCTATTTAGCGTGCACTAGATTTAATAATGCTACTTATGCTGAAAATACAAATTATAGAAATAAAAACAATGAAATAGCCATTTATGGAACAACATTACAAATAAGACATATTTATGATTTAGGAATTCAAATATTTGTGGTTGAAATGAATAATGAACAAAATAAGATTGAAGGAATTGGACTTATAAAAAATTTGTTAGTTTGTGATAAAAGACATAAGATTTATGACAATGATGAATATAATCGTTATATTTATAAAGGAAAATATTGGTTAAGTCGAAGTCAAATTAATAATGTTAATGAAAAAATAACAGAAATTTTTGAAAATATTCTTTTTAAAGGAAGGTCGCATTTAAAATGTCGAATGGGTATAACTATTATTACACAAAAACTATTTGTTCGTTGGAATTATGATTTACAAATAGTTAAAAATATGGTTAAACATGTATTTTTATGTTACTTTAAGTATGAGTATAATATTAATGATGTAAAAGTAAGAGAAGTAAGAGAAGAAGTAGAAAAAGTAGAAGTTGAAGAAAAGGAATATTTTGATATTATCCCAAAAAAACGTAAGAGAAGTGAAAAAGAATTAATATGATAAATATAAATATATAAAATTATATCATATTAATTAAATTATATGAGTGGTGTTGACTTAGATGTAGATAATTATACTATATCAGAATTATTAGGAATTCTCGAATTAGATGACCCAAACTCAGAAGAAATAATGAATACAACAAATGCATATATTACTCGTTTTTCACCTTCAAATGAAAATCGTCCTGATTTAGTTGTTTTTTTCCAAGAAATACAAACAAGGTTATTAAGTTATATGAATGAATTGGAAAATGGCGAAAATAATGAATATAATGCAGAGGATGAACAAACCCAAGAATGGACTACAAAACAAGCACTTACACAGGACGACCCTGTCCAAACAGATAAAATAACAGGTCGTGTTCAAAAAATCGACGTTTACAACAATAATCATTTGCCAATGAAACGCGAACAATTAGGTGTAAATAATAATTTTCAAGTTCCAGTGGCTCAAGATAGTTTAAATCCGAACTTACAAAATATAACTAGTCGATTTATTGTTTTGGATAGCCAATTTCGTCAGGCATCTGGTGGTTCTGAAAGTATGTCAACCGATTATACATTGGATCTATCTGAGCCACTAACAGACGTAGTAACATTGTCTCTATATTCAATACAAATACCTTATACTTGGTATAAAATAGATTATATTTATGGCAATACGTGTTTTTGGGTTACAAACCAAGGAAACACATTTAAAATATTTATTGAACCCGGTAATTACACTCCAACCGAGTTTTGCGCCACACTAACAAACTCATTTGTAAATATCGGATTTACTTATCCAGTAAGTCCTAATCCAGATATTGTTAGTTATAATTCAAATAATGGAAAAATAACATTATATTTGGATGGATGGATTGATCCAAATGGTAATCCAATAATAGGTATAACTCAATATACCGAAACGTTTGATTCTGCTATAAACCCATATTATACATTTTTTGATATAACTGGAGGAAAGAGTTGTTATGAATCAGGCACCTATTCTTGTTCTGCATCTGCCAGTTCTGGACGCACATTTGATTCAACATTAGGTTGGTTAATGGGGTTTAAATTGCCGATACAACCAGTATTTAGTGGAGGAAATACTCCACAAGGTGTGTTAAATTTAATTAGCACAAAGTATTTCACTTTAGTTTTAGATGATTTCAATCAAAATCGTATAAATAACGGACTAATAACGATAACCGAGTTATCAAAAAGTCTACCATTGCCCTCATATTATAATAATTCTCAACCGTATATTTGTGGCTTAAATGTGCCATCCTTACCATCATTACTAGATATAAATGCGATTGGTAATTTATCAAATATAACTCAAGAAGAAGCGGTATCAATGGGGGTTAATCCGTCAAATTTGTTTAATAGTTTACAAGATAAGGTTGATATTGGCGTTGGTAATATTCAACAGGTATTGCCATCTGCACCAAGAACATTAACACAGGCGCAAATATATACAGTAAATGAAATAATTAAAAATAGGAGTAAAACCATTTCATTTAGGTCAAAAGCGCCGACAAATGCGGATACATTTGGAATAATACCTTTAAAGTATGCGTCTTTAACAACAGGACAATTATATAGCGAATTGAGTGGGCAATTTCAAGATAATAAGCGCATCTATTTTGGTCCCGTAGACATAGATCGACTAAGAATTACTTTGCTTGATGATAGAGGAAATGTGGTAGATTTGCACGGGGCTGATTGGTCGGTTACATTGATATCCGAGAATTTATATCAATATTAGATCATTTTGCGTCCTTTAGTATACCACAATAAGATGCTGATAATGCTAAATAATACAAATCCGTTTCCGGCGGTTTCAAGAGATTTACCACCTAAAAAATAAAAAATGAGCGGGCCAATTAGGCAAGATAAAAGTGCGTAAAAAAACATAATATAAGTAAAAGTGGCGAGTTTTTCTGACATATATAATACGCCAATATTATGTTTTTCTTTAAGTAGGTTATAAATATATATTATTATATGATGGTATTTGTTAGTTTATTTTTTTTGATGACAACCTTCGCTTGCGCCATTCGCATCAATTGATACATTTTTATTTTCTTGTGTTTCTTGTGTTTCTTGTGTTTCTTTGTATCCTTGCGCTTCTTCAAAAATAGTCGCCTCATTTTCAACTGGAATATTAACCGCATACCCTCTTTGTAAAACCGGTGGTGGTCCAATATCAATATTATTATTTACTTCTCGATCAGCCATTTTTAAATATATAAAATTATTTTCTTTAAGTTGTTTAATAAATAATTAATATTTTATCAATTTTTTATTTTACAATAATATATATTAGGGTTCTTTAAGTAGGTTATAATATATATTATTTAATGACGGTCTCTACGAGTTTTTCTTCTTCTGTTTTTTCTACTTCTACTTCTTCTTGTTTTTCTTCGACGTCGTCTGCTTTTTCTACGACGACGACCGCCACTTGCTCCAGTTGCATCTTTAGTTGCATCTCCATCTCCAGTTGCATCTCCATCTATAGCATTATTATCGTCTTCAACTTGTTCGATAACACCGGGATGTCGTACTAAAGGTGGTGGACCCATATCAAGTAATTCATCATCATCCATTATGTATAATATATAAATATAAAAAATATTACATATATTAATGGAACTATATTTATTAAAAGATTACATCGGGTTATTCGCACCTATTATTTTATTTTTTTTATCGCTTTTTCTACTTAGAAATAATAAAAAATACTTATATTTCTTTTTTTATGGATTTATACTAAATAATATTTTAAATATTATTCTAAAGGTTGCTATTAAAGAACCTAGACCAACCACTGAACGCAAAATGATTGAAATTGGAATTGCCAATGAAGCCCGTATTAGTTTTGATAAATTTGGTATGCCATCTTGTCACGCACAAAATTGCGCTTATTGTTTAGCATTTATCACTATGGTATTTAATGACCCTTTTATAACCGCAATCTACACAATATTAACATTCAATACATTATTTCAACGTTACTTATACAATAATCATACTATTTTACAGTTAATTGTAGGAACTTTTGTTGGATTATGTTTTGGATATATAATCTACACAATTGCTAACAAAAATATTATGGGAAATATTAAGATGAAAAAAGATGATTATGCACCATTATAATATCATACTTTGTTTAATATCATAATTATTTTTATTATTATATTATAAATGTCTGGATTAGTTTATCAAAACTATAATAATAAATGTAAAGGATGGGTTAACCCAACTAGTCTATCTTATGCACCACAAATTAATAGTTTATCTAGTTATTATAGCCCATCCGGGTCTACCACTCTCGTATCTATTAATGGCGCCAATTTTTATTCTTATTCAAAAATATTATTTGGCACATATAATCCAACCGTATATTTTATCAATTCAAATATTATACAATTTTATGTGCCAAATACACTTAATTCTGGCACTTTTCCTGTGCAAGTTGTTAATGCGACTGTATCTAACAGTGTAAATTATACTATTGACAACGCATCTGGGTTTTGGTTACAAAATCTAAATAACAACTCTATTAGTAATACGAATACGAATTCAGTGTCGGTTACTTCTTTATCAAGAGGAGCTCCTATTACTGTTACATCAAGCACATATGACATTGGTAATTTAGAAAACTGGATTATATGTGATGGGTCAGGCACTATAACTATAACATTACCAGCGGATGCTCCATCTGGACGTGAACTAATGTTTAAAAATATAGGTAGTGGTAATGTTGAATCGAATTCATCCATTTTAGATTTATTGAACTTGCCTACAACTACTATTTTACCAGCAGTTTCACCAGGAAAATGGGTAACATTAGTATCAAATGGCACTAATTGGATTATTATGCAAGGTAACTAATTTATCTTCTTGTTTTTTTAAATCTTTTATTATTTTTAAAATATTTTTTAGTTTTTTTTAATCGGTTTCTCTTATTATAAGTTTTTCTTCCACCTGTTGTTGATGATGTTGTTGATGATCCTGGTATTGTTGCACTTGCACCTGTTGGTGTTGCACTTACACCTGATGCTGATGCTGGTGTTGTTCCTGAAAAATTCTTAGCTGTATTTTTAAATTCGCTTAAAATCATATTATTTAATCCTAATTGATAAATTGTTTCACCTGTTTGATTTGTAGAAACTGATTTACCGGGATTATTTCTTAATGTATCTCTAAATTTTGTTGGTGGTGGTCCTGATGGTGGTGTTGGTGGTCCTGATGGTGGTCCTGATGGTGGTGTTG